>Ga0213867_1000420_pt1 | contig 19307 bp, 13 predicted proteins | sample PICome_12_FD_160120 | JGI IMG/M metagenome (GOLD analysis project Ga0213867, IMG submission 160120) | Coastal seawater microbial communities near Pivers Island, North Carolina, United States - PICO540 | ecosystem: Environmental > Aquatic > Marine > Coastal | place: USA: North Carolina... | reverse complement strand
CTTCTTGCTTTGCAGTTGCGATACGAGCAGTTACAGTGTTTCCTGTAGTACCATCTACAGTTGCATCGCCGACCAATAGATCATCGTGGTCTTTTGCTGATTGTAGAGTTGCAGCGTCACCAGAGTTGATCAATGCGGTCATGTCAGTGCGGACTTGAGTGTCAGCAGTTGCACGTGCAGAGATTTCATCTTGGATAGACTGTGCGTTTGCAGCTTCTGCCGCTGTTGCACGATCTTCTTCGTCTTGGATTGCTTGAGCATTAACCGCTTCAGCAGCAGTTGCACGAACGATCTCAGCAGCAAGGCCAGATTGTAGAGTATCTACATTGCCTTCTTCTGTAGTCAAACGTGCGTCTAGTGCGTTGTCACCTGCAATACGTGACGCTTCTTCTGTATTAAGTGCAGTTTGAAGTGCAGTGTCGCCTGAAGTACGAGCAGTAACTTCTGCAGTGATCTGACTTTGTAGATCAGCTTCTGCAGTAGTTGCACGTGTAACTTCATTTGTGATTGCTGTTGAGTTTGCGATTGTTGATGCAGTTAGAACGCTGTCTGCGTTTTGGAACGCAGTAACGATTTCTGCAAGTGAATCTAGAGCAGCTGGATCAGTATTGCTAACAATGTTGTCAATACGAGTGGTTAGAGCTGAGTCTGCAGTTTGGTATGCAAGTTCAATTGCATCTTCACGCGCAGTAGCACGTGTAACTTCTGCAGCTAGATCCGCAGTTAGAGTCGCATCAGCAGCGATACGTGCCGCTTCTTCTGCGTCGATGTTTTGTTGTAGTAGAGTTTCAGCAGCTGATGCGCGTGAAGATTCAGTTGCTACCGCGTCTGCGATATCTTGTGCGACTGCTTCTTTAGCACGTGCGTCAGTGAAGTACTTAGATGAATTTGTTTCAGTGCCTTCAGCGATGTCGTCCGTAGAGAACGATGCGATGAAGTCATCTGCGCCAATTTTCTTAAGTGAGTCTGAACCTACATCGTACAATAGGGTAAAACAATCTGCAGGGTTAACCATTCCCTGTAGTTCGGCTTGCCCCTGTACCGCGCTCTCATCAAGTTTTGTATTGATGACGGCCTTATCGGCCAGAGCAGGTGATTTAATTTGCCTAAATGCCATTAGGTAATCTCCTAGGTTAGTGGTTTGAAATTAAACGTTTAATAATATACTAACGAAATTTAATGTAGATGTCCGTTCCTTGCGGAGGGATCTCAAAAAATTGTATAGTATTCTCAATTGTTTCATAGATTTCTTCAGGATGCTGAAGAACATCGTTAACCCAGACATCAATTAAATCATCACGAGTTGGGGTACCATTCAAAGTAAATACTGCGGTGTCGCCTGGGGCAATGATAGACTGTGCTTCAGGAATGACAGTGCGCTCATTGGTTGATGAGGAGGTACCTTCGATAAGGTCGAATAACTGAGTTTCTTGGCCGGGTGTTGCGGTAACTTGTTCTTGTTTTTGTTTGGCCAAGTTAAAGAGACTTTCGGCAAGTACCCTATTGAAGGATTTATTATTGATCATATCTTTGGAATACTACGTCTGATTAATATACTGTTTTTATTTATATTAAAAACGAGTTCAAAGAGTATTTTTTATTTTTACGACTGTCTAAACTGAAGTAACTCTTGCAATAGTTCGATAACTTCCTGCAGATCACTGTCTAGAGAATCTATTCTCGCGTTTAGTGCATCTACTTCTGTTTGACTTGTCACTGGTTGCCCGTTCAAGGTATAATTACCAAGAAGTTGAACTCCCGCGTCGTCCATGATAAGTTTGTCGTCATTTTGATACTGTATCTTGAACTGACTATCGTTAAACCCTAAGTGTTTAATAATAGTATCAGTACCATTATGATAAAAACGAGTTTCCTCGTTAGTGCCTACGATAAAGGCGAAATGATCATCTATGATGAGGTCGTTTCCAAAAGAAACGCCAGTTGAATTGTAGGCAGCTACTTGAACGACTTGTTCTTCACCTACAATATGTGTTAGGGAGATCGTGCTCCCGTCATTCGCAACGTAGTCTATTCCTTGATGGAGTAAGACACCGTTGAGATATACTTGAATTCTTGATGGGCTGTTAGGGTCTGGATCATACTGTAGTATGTTGCCCGCATCGTCTGCGCCCGAAATAACTTCTAACGTCCCATCGGATGTAAAGATGTATGCGTTGAATGTAGTTGTCGCAGCAAGACTGTCGTCGCCCACAGCGCCAATTTCTACAATCGTTTGAATACCACCGTCATACTCTCGTTTAATATAGAGTTTGCCGTCCTGAGTATTTATACCGATCTCGCCTAGTTTTAACTCTTCAATGCTAGGAATATCACCAAGACCATCAAAGGTCTTAATATTCGCACCAATATTTTGTACGACATTACTGATAGGTCTACCAACAGTGACGCGCTTGACTTTGGTGCCAGAACCAAAGCCACTGATTGACGATACGTTTGTTATTCCACCTACTCTTCTTATAGGCATATCGTCACCTCGTTACAGAAGGGTTGACTTTTATCTTGCCTTCTAGTACTCTTTCTATTATAGTGTGTCCTTCTTCATCTACAAAACTGATCTCAACATCGTAGACATATCTGCCACGCGTTGATAGTTGATCAGTTTGTAAATTGGTCAAAGAGATTGTAACAATACCCTCTAAAGAAGGATCTGGAATCACGGCAGTGAAGTCAATTGACTCCGTGCTTCTATATGTCTTTTTCATTTTGGCGGCCGCGGAATACCCAGTAAGATCTTTTTTAGACCCATCTGGGTTCACTAACTCTAACTGTAGAGCTAGGTCTGCACCTTGATCAATTGTAAAATCTTCGTAAGTCGCCATTCTGCCTATTCCTAAAACTTAAACCGCAGAAATATCGTCAAGTACCATCTCACGAAATTCTTCGGATGTTTCTGACCAATCAAAAACATAAGAAACAGTAACACGCCAGTCATCCGTAGAAGCAGCATGATACATTAACTTTTCCGGTTCGTCATAGTGACCGAAGTATGCTGCCTTACAAGTCCATACGCCTGGCTTGTCCTGACAACGAATGACTTCTTTAGTTTCTGGATGGATGTAATCAAAATAACCAGAACCATCTTCTGAGTAAGAGAAGATTAGATTAAAACCTGGCGCATTTGCGTTGTTGTGCCATGAGATGAATCCGCCTGGCGGATAGACTGCTGCAAGTGCGTTGTGCTTAACCGACAAGAAATTCATCATCTTGTCGTTCAGATCACGTAGGTGATGTGTCATGTCACGCTTAAAGATAGGGTCTGCATCTTTTTCAAACATCTTGTGCGCACGATCGGATAGTTTGAAATTGTATCCAACCATCTCTTCAGGGAATCCGTCATGACCCTTTCCCATCGCAACGATGTCATTCATATAACCTTCGCCAACGTAGTATGAACGTTGACGAATATGTTCTGCTGCAGTCAAGTGACAGTTCTTTTCAAAACCCTGCATAGTATGCAATTTGGCATACTGGTCTAAAACCTCTAACAACTCTGGGTTGTTTACATCTACATGCTTTAGATATTGATCGTTTACCTGTGTCATACGATTGGAGTATCCTTGTTTAACCCAGCCGAGAAGTGTCTTAAAATTACCGGTCCCGTCTCAGGTCTCGTTCGTGCCCAATTGAGGGCATTGTAATAATTCCACCTCAAGTCGTCATCAAAGATACCAACCTTGAGGTCCTTATACTTTTCTTCTTTCTCGGTCAACCACCAGAGTGAGAACTGATCCCAAGACTTGAGACTGTCTGCATACCCTTCTGGCCACCAAGAATCATTCATCTGTCTGAATGTCAAGTCCCACCAATCGTCCATGAACTCACGCACAATCGGTTTGCTCATATCATATAAACAGACACCACCACATAATGTAAACTTCGCCATACCTTCTGGTGTAGAGAAGTCGCGTTCTGCGTAGATGTAATCTCTATCATCTGTTAACGCAGAAAACACCACATCGTGGTCTTTCATTTCATCCCAAACTTTCACAATGTCTTCGTGCTCACATTCCATGTCAGCGTCAATGTACATTGTCAAGTCGTATGGAGACTTAGCCATTCCCCACAACTTGGCGCGGTAGTGATCATCACAAAAGATGATATCATCCGCGACTTCGCGACCACGATCGTCAATAAAACGTTCTTCGGTCACCAAACAAATCTTGCAATCTTCATAGTAGTCTCTAATGGACTCTGCGAGATTTAGTGCGTACAAATAAAAGTTGCGTTTCTTGGACGCAACTAATAAAAATCCTTTACTCTTCTCCACTGTCTTCGGCCTCTAGTTGTTCTTGCAGAATCATGATTGAGTACATATCTACTTCAATCTTTGACTTCGCCCGACGCAGTTTTGCCTTTAACTTGCGGTTCTTCGAGTTTTTAATCTCCTCAACCTCAAACGCTTCTAGTTTGTAGTTGAACAGTTTTTCTAACTTACGTGCCTTTTGATGTTCTTCTTCACGTATCTTATCTTCTTCTGCCTCTGCCTTCTTACGAACGACACGGGCTTCTGTTTCTTCATCAATACGTTGTTCGCCTAATGCTTCAACAACTTCATTAAACAGTTCGTTCTCACTACCGTCCTTATCATGACGGGATAAAAACATTTGTTGACGTGTAACACGACCAACATCATCTTCAAGTTCTAGGATACAGTTCAGTTCTTTCTTTTCGTCTGTTTCCCAGAACGCATTGTCCATCCAACGCTTATAACTCATTAAGTATCTCCAAAGAGTTCAATTCAATTCACTTGTATATAGTACGGAAATAAAGCGGGTCAAAATGACCCGCATTTCCTATATTATAACACAGTACGGTTGATTATGCAACACGTACATATAATGTATATGTTTCAGTTACCTCTGTAAGTGTATCTGAAATCGTCGCACCTACATAGTTACCCAAGAACGATCTTGCATAGTTGCCTACGTAATCACGCGAGTAGTTACCACCAAATGTGCGTGAGTAGTTACCTGTGAAATCACCGACATATGCCGAGTCACGATTACGTGAGTATGCACCAGAGTAAGCTGAGTTACGTACACGTGCATATGCAGAGACGCGGACACGTGCATAGTTACCTACGAAGTCACGTGAGTATGTTCCTGTATATTCACCAGTAAATGTACGAGAGTAGTTGCCCACATAGTTGCCACCGAAGTCACGAGTATATGCGCCAGTGTATTCACCAGCAAATCCGCGAGAGTAGTTACCTACGTACTCACCAGCAAATCCGCGAGAGTAGTTACCTGCGTATTGGCCGGAGAAGTCGCGTGAGTATGTACCAGTGTAGTTACCCGCAAATCCACGAGCATAATTACCGACGAAGTCACCTACGAAGTCACTTGCATAAGCACCAGTGTATTCACCAGCAAATGTTCGTGCGTAGTTACCGACAAAGTCTCCAGCAAAGTCGCGTGAATAATTACCAGCAAATGCTCTTGCATAATTTCCAGTAAATGTGGTATTATATGTTCCTGCGTAATTACCAACAAATCCACTTGAGTATGCACCTGTGTATTCACCAGCAAAGTTGCGTGAGTAAGTACCAGAGTATGCACCAGTGTAATTACCAGTGAATGTAGTGTTGTAAGTACCAGCGTACTCACCAACAAATCCACGAGTATAGTTTCCAGCAAAGTTTCCACCGAAGTCACGGGCGTAGTTGCCTACGTAGTTACCAGCGAAGTCTCCAACGAAATCACCGATGAAGTTGCCAGCGAAGTTGCGTGAGTAGTTGCCAGTAAATGTACGAGCATAGTTACCTGCAAAGTCTCCAGCGAAGTCGCGAGTATAGTTGCCGGTAAATGTCGTTGCGTAATTACCTACGAAGTTGCCTGCATAGTTAGTTACGCGATCACGTGCATATGTTGAAGCACGGTTGCGAATGTATGCAGAAACACGAGTAGTCACATAAGCTGAATAACGTGTACGAGTAGAAGTACGCGTGTACTCACCCGTAAAGTTACCTGCATATTCACCCGCGAAACCACGTGTATAGTTACCTACAAAGTCACCGGCATAGTTGCGAGCATAGTTGCCAACAAAGTTACCAGCAAAGTTTGTTACTCTATCACGAGTGTACGCAGAACCGCGTGTACGCGTTGATGTGCGAGCGTATGCAGATCCACGATTACGAGTAGAGTTACGAGTAGAAACGCGTGTGAAGTCGCCTATGTAGTCTGTGATGCGTGTTCTTGCGTATGCACTGTAACGTGTACGAGTGGACGTGATTGTAGAAACGCGTGTGAAGTTTCCTACGTAGTTTGTTACACGATCGCGAACATAAGCGGATACACGAGTACGCGTATAGTTTGTCGCACGAGTACGAGCATATGCACTGTATCGTGTGCGTGTAGACGTACGAGTAGATGTACGAGTAAAGTCACCTACGTAGTTTGTGATACGAGTTCGGCTGTATGCACTGTATCGCGTACGTGTAGAAGTACGAGTAGATGTACGTGCATAGTTTCCTACATAATCACCCGCATAGTATCCAGTACGCGTATAGTTACCAGTCGCAGTAAATGTCTGAACACGATTACGAGTGTACGCCGTCGCATAGTTACCAGTGTAGTACAATGTACGAGTATAGTAACCTGTGGCTACACGAGTACGTGTTGATGTTCGTGCATAGTTGCCTTCATACGAGAACGGACGACTACGAGAATAGTTTCCAACAAAGTCACCTGCATAGTTGGTAACACGTGTACGAGAATAATCTCCGGCATATGAGAATGCACGGTTGCGTTGATAGTTTAATGTTGAAGCGCGATTACGTGTGGATGTACGAGTAGAAGTAACATTACGAGTGTAGTTTCCGGTAAAATCACCAGTGAATGTCGTAGTTCCAGCGTAGTTTCCTACGAAGTCGCCAGTGTAGTTACCACCAATATAGTTGCCGGTAAAATTACCTGTGTAGTCCGTTGATCCATTGTAAGTAACTCCATAATAAGTTTCATAATTAGGCGCCCGGCCCATCCCTCCCTGTTGAGTGCCTCGTGTATATGAAACACCACCAAGAGTTACCGATGTAGCTGTGGCTGAGGTCGAACCTTTATAGACATCATTTATCCAAATTTCCGAAGTTCCAACCCCTCCCTCGTATATTACCTTCCAAGCTGTCCACGGGGCGGTGGGATTAACAAATGTTGGTTGTGAATATGCGTTAGTTATGGTACCACCAGACCCAGTAGAAACACGAGTTGAGTCACGAGTGAAGTCGACCGTTGATACACGTGTTGAGGTGCGAGTAGAAGTGGCGTTACGTGTAAATCCAGCAGTACTGTTTCTAGTATAGTCTGCAGTTCCAGCAAAATTACCTGTGTAGTCACCAGTATATGTTACGCCACGAGTGTAGTCACCAAGATAGCTGCCAGTACGAGTACGACCGTAGTTTCCTACGAAGTTGCCTTCATAGTTAGTAACACGTGTTCGTGCATAGTCGCCCACATATGAACCAGTACGAGTACGAGCATAGTTTCCTACGAAATCTCCTGCGTAATAAAGTTCACGAGTGTAGGCTGGAGTACGAGCATAGTCTGCAACATAGTTACGAGCATAGTTGCCTGTAAAGTCGCCAACATAGTACAATGTTCGTGTGTAGTTCAGTGTACGAGTAGATGTACGCGTTGAGGTGCGAGTATACTCACCGACGAAGTCGCCAGCATAGTTACCAGCATAACCACGAGCATAGTTGCCTACGAAGTCACCAGTAAATGTGGTCGCATAATTACCTACGTAGTCGCCAGCAAAGTTGCCAGCGTATGCACGAGCGTAGTTACCTACGAAATCTCCTACAAAGTCTCCAACGAAGTTTCGAGCATAATTACCTGCGAAGTTACCTGCAAATGTTGTAGTATAGTTTCCTGTGTAGTTGCCAACATAATCCCCAGCAAAACCACGAGCATAGTTTCCAACAAAGTCGCCAGTAAATGTCGTTGCGTAGTTTCCGGTATAGTTACCTGCGAAGTCGCCTACGAATGTACGACTGTAGTTACCTACATAATCTCCAACGAAGTTGCGAGCATAGTTGCCGATAAAGTTACCAGCGAAGTTAGTTACGCGATCGCGAGTGTATGCTGATGTGCGAGTACGTGTTGATGTACGGGCATAAGCAGAGTAACGAGTACGTGCCGATGTGCGAGTAGAAACCCTTGCGTAGTTTCCTACGAAGTTACCTGCAAAACCACGAGAGTAGTTTCCGGTAAAGTTACGTGAATAGTTGCCTTCAAAGTTACGCGAATAGTTTCCAATGAAGTTTCCAGCATAGTTTGTAACACGATCACGTGTATATGTGGAAACACGGCCGCGAGTAAACGCACCTGTAAAGTTAGTCACGCGGTTGCGTGTATAGGTAGAAACACGAGCACGAGCGTAGGCATTTGCAAAGTTGGTCACACGGTCGCGAGTATAGTTAGTGATGCGGGTTCGTGTGTAATCTGCAGAGTATGCGGAAGTACGTGTGCGTGTTGATGTTCTTGTGTAAGCAGAGTTACGAGTACGCGAATAAGTTCCTGCATAGGCTGATACACGGTTTCGTGAATATGTACCAGAGTATGTGCCAGTGTATGAAGATACACGAGTACGAGAGTAAACGCCTGAATAGGCAGAGTTACGAGTACGTGAGTAAGTTCCTGCATAAGCAGAAACACGGCCACGAGTGTATGCAGAAGAACGAGAACGAGTGAATGTACCCGTAAAGTTCTGTACGCGATTGCGTGTATAAACTGAAACACGTGCGCGTGAGTAAGTTCCCGCAAAGTAACCAGTAAATGCAGTTAGACGATTGCGAGTATATGTTGAGACACGATTACGAGCATATGCGCCAGAGTACGCAGAAGTGCGTGTGCGCGAATATGTTCCAACGTATGTTGAGACACGGGTTCTTGCATAAGTGTCCGAATACGCGGATGTACGAGTGCGTGAGTAGGTTCCTGTATAAGAGGAGACGCGTGTACGAGTGTAATCAGCCGAGTAAGTAGAAACACGGTTGCGAATATAAGTCCCTTCATATGAAGATGGACGTGTGCGTGTGTACTCGCCGACGAAATCGCGGGAATAGTTTCCAACGAAATCTCTATTGTATGTACCTACATAGTCTCCAACAAAAGTGCGAGAGAAAGTGTTTACACTATTGCGTGTGTATGTTGAAACTCGATCGCGTGTGTATGCGGAGATACGTGTACGTGCATATGAAGAAGCACGTGTGCGAGAGTATGAACTATTAACAATAGTACGACGCGTGTTCGTTGCGTCACCAACAGATACCCATGTACCAGGCAGTGTTGGTACACCTTGTGCAGCCGAACGAAGTTGATAAGAACCAATCGCACCAGAAGTGCCACGGAGTGTCTTAATACGTTGACCAAGTGTGTACTTGATCTGTGCATCCGACATTTCTTTGAAACCATCAAAGTTAGATGATCCATCGTAACAAATAGCAACTGGGCGCACTGCGTTAACCACAGGCATCGTCACACGTTGATAAATGTTGTAATTAGTTACTGTTCCATCACCATGCGTGTCTGAGAAAACATTCTCAATAAAAACGGCATAGTCTGCGCCAGGTGATGTACTGGAAAGTTTGAATGTACCGACATAGTCATTCTGGACCATGTTACTGAGTACACGACTTGCAAGATTATCCAAATCTCCGTCTACCATTTCGTAGAAGCCTGGATTTGGGCCAGATTCATAATAACCCACAGGACGAACAAAGTCTGCACCAGTTTCATCTGCAGCACCACCCACCTGTCGTAGGGGTGTGGTTACTGTAGTAGAGGTAATGTTAGATATAGGGTGAGTACCCGCTGATTCATTAAAATACGCGTCCGTAAATGAACCAATATTAACATCACCAGTTAAACTGATATCTCCGACTTCACCAGCAGATGCCTCTGCCAATGCTTGTCCCACCGCATAAGAAAGATATAATTCTTCTGACGGTGTAAATTCCTGTAGGTCACCATTAGTATTTTTAATTTTTAGTGGGATACTAGATGCTGACACAATAATTGCTCTCTTGTAAAGTTGAAATTAACGGTTAATAACGTACTTTATTTATAATAAAAAAAATGTGCGGAAACCGAAGTCTTCGCACATTTTACAAATTTATTTATGACAATTATTTATGATGGGGTATCAGGCCAAGGGACATCGTCCAGACTTTCAATTCCTTCTAGAACGTCTGTGATGTTACGTAATTCTTGTCGATAAATTGCCCATGCATCTATTTGATCAGAATCTAGTGGCGAATCCGACACAGTCTGCGTCCAATCAGATGCCATTAATTTTTCGTTTCTTAGTTTTCGCACTTTATCAAAGAATCTATCAGTGTCAAAAGACCATGATGCATTTTCCCAGACATGATACGGAGAAGGAAAGGGGGTTCTGGACTGCCATGAAGATCCGTCCCAATAATAATTTTGAGTGGCTTCATGAGCACTAGCGACATTTAAAGATTCGTCCCAAGACTGAATAGTTATTCCGTTAGAGTCAACCGTCCCATCCACATAATTGTCATCAGAAGAATAAACTTCTATAAGACTAACAATCTGTCCGTGTTGATTGACAAAACATTTTGTATTTGATTTTAACATTTAATTTCCTTCCAAAACTGTTAGGTAGTCATGAGCTAAGGCAGTGCCACCATAGTAATCAATCGTGTTGCCATTCGGATCGTTATTTACTTCTCTTAAATGGAACCCTGTACTTATAGACCAAGTTGAACCCGAACCATCATCCGGTAGAATATTCCAAACCATTGCCATCGTAAATTTACCGCCATCATCGTCAAAGGGATCACTAGGGCTGCTAGGATTTCTAGGATCGGGTCTTGCACCAGAAGGATTTTGATTTAAACCGCCGCCAAATTCACCATAAAATTCTGTATTAGATATAAGGCAGAAAGGTGGGTCATCATTAGCATAATCGGAACCGCCCGCTATAGTTGTACCCTCTTGTATGTACGAACGATCAAAATTTAAAGTGCTTACATTATAAGAATTGACAGTTCCTGCTTGTTGCACTTGTAACAATGGGTACCTACTACTAAATGTGAGGTTTGTATCTGCGGTACCATTTCCATCATATACTTCAAGACCATAGTCTGACGTTTCTGGGGGTGTCACATCTGAGGGTTTTGCAGCGATTAAAAACTCCCACTTACCTGTCATATTGCCATTGACTTTGGATGCCGCATAAATTCTAACTCTTCTAGGTATGTTTGTTTGGGGTGCAATTGGTTCTGCACTAATAGCTAACAAAGTGTCCTGAATTTGTTGTGTTGAACCAACCCCAAGTACGGGTCTTGCAAACACTAAAACTTTTGTGTTGTCGTATCCAATAGGAATATCAAAATCTCCCGTCCAATAAGGACTTGGACTATTAGGACCATCCCAACCATATAGAAAAAAACCGTCAGAAGTCGTGACGTGTTGACCACTCATAAAAGGGTGATTATTAGTTGGAGTAAACTGAGACAATTTGACCAAAGTAGCAGATTGGGTACTGAACTGAACTACTCCAGAACTATTAAATGTTTCTAAACCGTATCCCATTTCAATTACCTATGATATACTGCATAAGAGATATAATCGAAAGAATTTGCACCCGCAAACCATTCGATACGCAAATTTGTTTGAGTTGACATAGACAACTTAACAACTTCTCCTGCAAGTCCATTTTCTGATCCACCAGTTCGTATGGCATAAGATGTTCCCGATCCACTGATAGCAGGAACGGTCACGTTAACCACAGTGGTTCCTGCATATGTAGCCGAACCACTTGCAACCAAAACCAAAGTAGAAGTGTCTACACCTAACCTAGTTTGACCAGACTCATTAAAAATCTCTACGCCGTAACTCATAACGTCAATTTACCAAGTTTAACTCTAGTTGTGTCGTTCGCGTCCTTAATCGTAATCAAGTTTCCTTTGATGTTCATAGACCCGTCGGCGTCAGACGTGGTAACATCTATTTCACCCGTCACTTTTGCATCTGAAAGTTCTACACCTTCAGAAGTAACACTGAACGGAGCAACTCCAGCAGAAGTAGAATCCGCACCTGTAGGTAGAATCTTGAATGTGTCAGCAGTAATTTCAAAGTCCGCTGAAGTACCATTGTTACCGAACTTGATACCCGCAACCTTTGGATTGCTCTCAGTCCCTGCAACAAGATCAATACCCCACGTTGCTGTAGTATTACCTGCCGAGTCAATCAACGCAGTAAGCGTTTCCGTTGCTTGTGAGATATCACTATCAATTTTAGCAACTAAGTCGGTCTGCATTTGGTTGGTAACTGAAGTGATTCGACCATCGACTGTGGTGATCTGACTTTCTAAAGCACTCGTTGCTTCAGCAACCGCTGTCGTTACGTTACCATTCTCATCTGTCACGAAGACATTGTTATTAAGAGTTGTTATGTCCGATGCCAGTGCAGTGACTCTATTTTCAGAAGAATCAAACTCTGTACGAGAAACTAATTCTGATTGCGCATCGGATAAAGCATCAACTCTTGTGTTTAGATCTGAATCAACAACGGCTAGTCCAGTCTGTAAGGTTACAATCTTTGCCGCTTCAATTACTAGTTTGTCGCTATCCGCATTCATGCGAATCGTTAACGTATCTCCTGCCCCTGCCATAGCAGAGTCGATCATCTCTGGAGTAATGTTGATACCGTCCTGAATGAACTGATCTAAGGTAAGTCCTAGAGAGTCGACCGATTCTAGAACTACACTCAGACCATCTGAGTTCACATCAATCCTAGAAGTCAATGCAGAGATTGCAGTGGTGTTAATATCAATTCTTTCATTGGTATCGGAATTGATTAGTAATAGGTCATTTTCAACGCTGTCGATAATACCAGCAAAAGAAACGAGTTGATCGCTGTTCGCCTCGATACGCGAGATGATTGAAGTATTAGCACTGGCAATAGCTGACGCGAGAAGGTCGGAGTCTATTCCACCGAGAACCATACTATCTAAAGAAGCTTGTGTCTGAATGAGCGCTTGAGATAAAACAAGAATCCCAGAGTCGGTATTATCGATACGAGACTCTAATGCAAAGATAGCAGAAGCGTTTGCTTGAATATCAGAATCATTTACGTTTGTATTGATCGTAAACTGCTGAAGGTAATCTTCGTTGATTACTGTTAGGAAATAATTCGAATCTAGGAACGTCTCCATGAAGTTGTTGAAGACCGAAGAATCCAAATAATTATTAATGATGTTATTTGTCTCTCCAGTGTCAACACCGCCAGATAAAGGGATATCTCCCGTCACAATACCATCGAAGTTCTGATTTATTTTCAAAACAGCTGCGTTAATATTGTCCGCAAGATTAACTACTTGTATGTTACTCATTTGCATCACCTGCTAATTTTAAGAGCAAGTCTTTTATTTGACTCATGTCTTCTTTTAATCCTTTGACATCTTTCGTAAGAGATTCTATTTGATTTTGTCTCTCTCGATGTATTCTATCGCGATTTCTTGCGTTTTCTATTTCGGATTTGTTTGTATTTAGTATAGCTCCAGTACGACTGTCTCGTACCAAATTACTATGCCCTTCTACTTTTAAATGTTTATTCATAAGATTTAGTGTTGCGCCACATCGGTACCATGAGTAGAATCGCTGCCTGTACTATCCCCGCTACCACCTGCGCCTGAAGTTTCAGAACTGGTTCCGGAACTTTGCGCTGGAGTCAACTCTCTAGAGATGCGATGGTAGAATATAGCGATGCCTGGATTGCTTTGATCTAATTCTTCTAGAGCGCCCTTGAAATAGGTATATCCATCATTGGCGTCAATAGAAACGATCTGCGTATCATCCAAACCTTGTGTTTGACTTGTGTCATAAGGTTTATAGATACCGTCCCAGTAAATTGAAGCGATATTATATTCTGTCCCTTGATCTACTACCTGAGCGATAGAGAAGTAATATTGCGGAGATGACCTTGAATAGAAGTCTGGTTCAGGTTCTGGCTCCGGTTCTGGCTCCGGTTCTGGCTCTGGTTGTGGTTCAGGTTCTGGTTCCGGTTGTGGTTCAGGTTCTGGTTCCGGTTCTGGTTCCGGTTCTGGTTGTGGTTCTGGTTCAGGACTTGGTGCCGGAGCCGGTGCAGGATTCAAATCGAGATCTACTGGAACACCAAACTTTTGTAGACCACTTGCAGTAATTAATGAAAGTGCACGGAGGTCGGTGATCATCGGAGACTTAGATGAATTATCAGATGTCATAACGATCATGACTTGGAAAACAGTGAACGGATCTGCGTCTAGAGTATACTCGTAATCTCGGAAGATATCTGGATTCTCATCTGTAGGCATCGGCGTGTCGATTTCGATCAACGACCACCCCGCTTCTGAGAACTCATTTTCATCCAGAGAAGTTTTCGCATAAACTTTGAAACCTGCGCCTCTTGCGCGGTTGGCGGCAAAAATGATCTTTAGACCTTCTGACAGTTCATCAATAATCACAGGCGTCGTGATGTGCTGAGTTGCGTTTGAGTTATCAATAACGTTCTCTAGGGCAACAACCGAAACACGCTGTAGGTCAATCACAGGGGATACTTTAGGATCGCCTGTTGTCATACCTAACTTAAACTTTAATGTCTTTTCTGATGAGTTTTCCGATGTGGCAACTACATTTGGTTTAGTGTTGACATTTAAATCATTTAGTGATACACTCTGTACTTTAGATACAGGTGGGTCTTGGGTATAGGAATGCCGTTGATATGCACGACTGCCTCCATAAGAACCCGCCAACGATTTGATTACTGTAGGCTGAATACTTGTGGAGTTAGGAGAGAATGATTGTACTTGAGGAATGTACTGATCATAAACAACCTGTTGAGTTGCAGTGACGTTGTTACCACCACCTTGAGCGGAACTGTTTGCGGATACGGATGTCGTGATAGTATACCCTTGCCACCCAGCATCTTCCACAACAAACGAACCGTTCAACGAAGAAGCTGAAATGCCACCCACATCACTAGAAACGTCGGAGAAAGTAACAAAGTCTCCAGCACTGAATCCATGTCCCTGATGCTGTACTTTGACTTTATTTGAATTCGCAGTAGTTTCGAACGGACTCTGAATTAAAGTGACCTTTGGTAGTTCTGCGTTCTCTAGGTGCAGCACACCCGAAGCGTCAAATTCAGCGCGATCTAATTCAAACATCAAATCCTTTGTTTGGTCTGGAGTCCATGTAGAACCATTTTGCGACATGAACAAAGAACCCAACGTAGGTTGGCGCGAAACTCGTTTCTCACGTGAAGGTCCGATGACAAATTCATAAGTCTGTGCTGTGTAGACATTATATTCTACTGATTCTGCAAGAAGCACTATAGCATATTCTTCGCCTGGTGTCAAGTAAATCGGTTCTTCAAATGTGATTTCAGTCGGAGATTCTTTAACTTCTTCGATATCTGTATTTTCTGTTAACGGGACTACATTGATATTCGATGGATCAACAAACGTTGATGAGCCTGGTAGAACTCGATTAGTAGGTACTCCATTTTCTACTGGTCTAATTTGGACCTGCATAGGGATGACAGAGTCTTTACTCTCTACAAAGACTCGTGCTTTCGTTAAGAAAATTCCATTAGGGTTTTCTACTTGATCAACGAAGAATGTCTGTGCAAGAGGATCGCGCCAGTAAGTTGTTTCTACGACACGCGTTGTACGCATGGTGCGTTGTATGGTTTCAATTGTACCAACTGAAGTGTATCCTGCACGACTGACTGCCGTAGAGTCTTCTTCGTTGTTTACACTGATATCAAGCAACTTAAATTCTTGACGTCCTGTACGGAAGCTAATCTCTGGTGTATTAGGTAAGAAGAACGAACCGATCAACTCACCTTTATCGTCGGTCACTAGAGAACCTTTACCGCCCAACTCTGAAGGATATTCTGTCGCGTTAGCATACTGATTTCCATATTCAGTAGGGTCGTCAGAGAAGTTGACGTAGGTAGACTCTGGTCGCACCCAATCATTTACGTCTTTGTTGCCGAAGAATGCCCACATAGGACTGTTAGGTCTCAACCCTTGAACCCTAAATGAAATTTTGCGTGAACGCATGAACGGAATAATTTCTACGTCTAAGATGCGTTCACCAATAAATTCTTGAATCGTCTTTGATGTGACTTTCGATCTAATTTTATTATTAGGCCGAGAGAAGAAAGTAGGCAAGTATGTTGTGATACGACGTACAACATTCTGCATAATATCTGGAAGTCGTTTCGTCTCTACCCATTCGTCAGAAGACGGAGATAATGTCATGAATCCATTTTGAGTAATTACTGCGAACGGGTTGATGTTGTCTGTTCCGGTCGCTAACAATTGAGAAACTATATTCACATCCGAATGTGGTAGGGTAATAAGGTCTCCTTTCTTAGAGACTTTATTATTCAAGTCAGTCGCATCATACCTTAATCGTACAGAATTTTCAACAAATGACGGTCTTAATAGTCCGTCTGGATCTACCGATGCGCGGTATGCTGGATTATGTACGTCAGAATAGTTTAATGTGCTGAAGTTGTCTGCGATGAAACCTGCCTTAGTACGAGGGTTTCCGTTTGCATCTAATACCTGTAAGACGTTTGTATTAGTCTCAAGGAAGCTTAGCGCAGTCAATTCATATAGAGTCTCTACACGATCAGATAACTTAGAGATATCTTTCATCGTGAATCGACGGTTAGGAATGAATGTACTTACGACATCTGAACGGTCAAATGTATATGCGTTCAAGGTAAACTTGTATAATGGTAGTGATCCTGCGGGAATTTCTGGTTCGCGAGGGTCGATATCAGACTGACCTTGTATAACTTGTAACTCACCAAACCCGATGTCTCCACGACTGTCTGTAGCGTTCACTACAAGAATATCCGTACGCGGTAGGTAGTAATCGACTTCATCAACTATAATTGAGGAGGCGTTCTGCGGTAGCTCGGAAATACTAAAGTTACCATTCGAGAGACGGTCTGGTCTGAAATCTATCACGTCACGTAAAGAGATTGTCTCTCCACTGCTAATTGTGGTATGTGAAGGAATGTCTTCATATTCTAGTCCAGTGTATGAGCTCGCAGCAAAGAATTTGCCACCATCTATACGTTCGTAGTACTCAAAAGAAATTTCTATTGATACGCCAGTTCCGTGTGGGATAGTGTATCCTTCTTTTACAAAAGCTTTTGCGATATCATAATAGTTGTCTCGTTGACCGCCATCTAAATCAAACTGAAATGTGATGTCTGTAGTTGTACCGCCGGCGGTTAGTTGAACAGATGTTATTGAAATCGCGTCGACAATTGACAAAGAAATATGCGTTGTTTCTTGAGTCACATTTATTATTTTCGATCCCGTAGTGACTTTTTTTGTTTTAGGGGAGATAGACTCTTGCTTAAAGTATGCGATCGCATACATCTTATTGTCGTCTAATCCGGAATACGTTGATGTATTATCAGAATTTTCTGTAGGGGTGATTTGAAGAATTGGTCCGTTTACTTCTGAAATTATCCAACTAGAAGATTCAACACCTTCAGTAGTAATTATCCCGCCAACTGGCTGTTCTGTTTTAAATTTTTGTGATGTATAAGAAGCGGATTGAATACTGTTTTGTTCCGGAGATTTATATGGCAATGCGAATAACAGGTCGTTATTAGATGTTCCATATAGTGTGGTGTCAAATGTAAGAGGCGTTTGATCTGAATCTGTATCGAAAGATAAAGGTCTTAGTGGGATATCATTCCCAAATTCATCCTCTAGGTAACGTACACTTGAGAACGGGAATCGGACATTAGTTACGACAGTCTGACCGTCGCTGTCAGTATACTCAATTTTTGACATATTAATGTCAAAGATATACAAACGGTATCCAACGCCATCTCGTTGAACGCCTCTAACATGAGCAGAACCCAAGACTTGAGAAACACCTTGATAAACTCCAAATAGATTAACTAGACCGAACGTGTTTAATTGACCAAACCCTTGAGTACGGTCTGGGTCGATATAGATCCAGTTACCATATACAGCAGGCACCGACTCTAGAGTCTGTGTTCGCGTCTCACGCGCTTTCGGTACGGTGATGTCAGTAGTACCCACCTCTAAACGATATCCGTCTACGTACGCGACACCCTCTGTAACGTCTAAGTTTAGGCTTGTTTCGTCATCCATATCTTCAAAGATTGCTCTGAACTCTTCTACAACATAGTCACCAGATTCTTCTTTGGTGCGTAGAGCTAGTAAGTCGTTGACTCGATTGTAGGCGTCGAACGTGCTGATTTCGCGGGTAATGACACCGTTAACGATACGGGCAACGAATACAAAGTTATCTTCTCCCGCCTGTTCACGCGAAGACGGAATTAGTTTAATCTGATAACGATGTGCGCCTGGGGCGGTTTTATCAGGGATTTCTCCCTGATTATCATACAACTTTTCGTCTTCGCCCTCGGTGATTATTTTCTGTTCAATTTTAAAGCCAAAGTCTACTGTAGGAGTGCCACTATACTTGTCAATAAAAACGCTTTCGGCCGATAAGTAAACAAAATGACCTTGTACAAAGAAATCGCCCGATGAAAAATGTGCTTTAGTTGCCTTTCCAGAAGCAAAAATAACTGAGTCCGAGCCGTCGGGTCCAGTAACGGTCGTATCCGGACCCACGACCATATTAACCCCACCAACCCCATCAGCGAAAGAAAGAATATCTGTCGCATCAACACGGGGCGATTTAGTAGTGTTGGTTACACCTAGAGTGTTTGTGTATTGTACATATAACGTTGCCGGTTCGCCATAAGGGACCAGTTCGCTAGGGGAAACAGGAGCATGTATCTCTAGAATTTTAAATTCTATTTCTCCATTAGTCAACACGTCACCAACGGAAGCGCTTGTAATGTCGCTACTAGGCGTCAACCTGATGTATTCTAGGTTATTGTCAACAGTCGCACCGCCTGGATTGACCATCGCACCTTCTTTGAAGATGTTCTGACCAAATCGCGCAATCTCTTTTTGAATGATTGTTTGTTGTTCGATTAGTTCACGAGCTTGAAGTGCACGACCGGAGTTGTATAGAACACGATAGTAACCGTCATTCGCGTCATAGAAATCGCGGTATGTTTCTCTGAACGTCTTGTTTGTAAAATCTATCATGATATGCCTTATACAGTAATAACTATCTTAATGTCTTCTTGTTGTTCTTCGTCACGTCGAATACGCGCACGGTTCTCAATATATAGAACGTCGCCATATGAACGATCGATGACGTTCTTAAGGTTTAGATCAGAAATCTCGCCAGTCAAAAC
>Ga0213867_1000418_pt1 | contig 19353 bp, 20 predicted proteins | sample PICome_12_FD_160120 | JGI IMG/M metagenome (GOLD analysis project Ga0213867, IMG submission 160120) | Coastal seawater microbial communities near Pivers Island, North Carolina, United States - PICO540 | ecosystem: Environmental > Aquatic > Marine > Coastal | place: USA: North Carolina... | reverse complement strand
CTCGGCGCCCATACGCATTGACGCGCTAATTGCCATTTTAATAGCACGACGGTGACTCACACGACCCTCAATTTGACGAGCGATTGAATCAGCCACTAGCTTAGCATCCAATTCAGGGCGCTTGATCTCGTAGATGTTAATTTGAACTTCTTTGCCAGTCAATTTCTTCAGCTCTTCTTTAAGCTTATCAACTTCCTGACCGCCTTTACCAATAATCACCCCTGGACGAGCAGTTGTAATCGTTACGGTTACTAAACGAAGTGTTCGTTCTATGATAATTCTACTGATACTCGCTTTGGTTAAACGAGCATACAAATAGTTTCTAATCTTCGCATCCTCTGCGATTTTCTCACCGTAATTGCGACCACCGTACCATTGACTATCCCAGCCACGTATGATTCCAAGTCTATTACCAATAGGGTTGGTTTTTTGTCCCATCTTTCCCTTATTAAGATTCTTTATTACCTACAATTAGCGTGATGTGGTTACTACGCTTGCGAATACGGTGAGCTCTTCCTTGAGGAGCTGCTTGTATGCGCTTTAGCATTCTACCGCTATCAACACTAATCTCTTTAACTACCAACCCAGCTTCTTCTAAATTGGCTCCCTCGTTCTTGCTTTGCCAATTAGCAATTGCACTAAGTAGCAGTTTTTCTAAACGAATGGACGCCTCTTTAGGGCTGTACTTTAAGATGGCCAATGCTTTCTCTACTTCAACACCACGAATCTGATCTGCAACGAGTCTCATCTTTCGTGGGGAAGTAGGACAGTCGTTTAGCTTGGCAATCGCAATCGCCTTTTTCGCCGTCTTGAGCGCTTCAGCTGCTTGTCTTTTTCTAGCTCCCATCTCTATTATTTCTTATTCTTACCGTGACCGCGGAAGTTACGCGTCGGTGAAAATTCACCCAGTTTATGACCTACCATGTTTTCAGTCACATATACTGGTACAAATGTTTTTCCATTGTGAACACCGATGGTCTGACCAACAAAATCCGGAGAAATCATTGACGCTCTCGACCACGTCTTAATCACTGTGTTCTTTCCACTTTCCACATTAGCTAAAACTTTCTTTTCTAGCTTGTAGTGGATATAAGGTCCTTTTTTAAGCGAACGTGCCATATACTATCAGATTATTTCTTTCTACGTTCGATGATATACTTGTTCGTAGCCTTCTTAGGCGCACGAGTCTTATACCCCTTCGCAGGAATTCCATTACGTGAGCGAGGATGACCCCCAGACGCACGACCTTCACCACCACCCATTGGGTGATCAACAGGATTCATTACCACACCACGAACTCTAGGACGACGACCTTGCCATCTGCTTCGACCGGCTTTACCACTCACCTGAAGCATATGTTCGGAATTACTTACAGTACCTATTGTAGCTATACACGTGGTTAAAATCATACGGGTCTCCCCAGAAGGCAACTTGACAATTGCATACTTACCTTCTCTTGCTACTAACTGAGCAAATGTACCGGCAGAGCGAGCAATAATAGCACCTTGACCTGGACGCATTTCAATATTAGATACAATAGTACCTAAGGGAATATCTCCTAAGAATAGCGCATTACCTATTTCTGGAGCCGCATCAGCGCCACTCATCAAAGTGTCACCAACTGAAACGCCATTAACAGCAATTGAATAACGCTTCTCGCCATCAGCATACACCAATAACATGAGGTATGCCGAACGTAATGGATCGTATTCAATAGCCTTTACAGTAGCTGGAACACCAGCTTTGTCGCGCTTGAAATCAACTACGCGTACTTTTTGCTTGTGACCACCACCAACATAACGCATTGTCATGCGTCCTTGATTGTTTCGGCCACCACTCTTGGATTTCCCTTTTACAAGGCTCTTCTCAGGTTTCGCTGCCGTAACTTGCTCAAAGTCGTTGACTACGCGAAAACGCTGTCCAGGAGTAATCGGTTTTAACTTTTTTACACCCATTGGATTTAAATATTACCGTATAAGTCAATTGATTCACCGCTTACTACCTTCACTAAGGCTTTTTTGTAAGCTGGCTTCCTGCCACGCACCAAACCTGCTTTTGTATACTTGGTTTGGAACTTAGCTGGAACAATTGCCGTACGAACGGTTTCTACATTAACGCCATAGAATTCCTCTACGGCCTTTTTTATTTCAACCTTATTAGCAGAACGAGCAACCTCAAAAGCGTACACATTTAAGTCTTCGCTTTGTGCAGTTGCCTTCTCTGTAATGATTGGTTTAATCAAAATACTCATAGCCTCTTTAGCTTAAAATTGCTGTTACTTTTTCAATCGCACCCTCTGAAACAACTAATGCAGAAGCATTCATTATATCGTAAGTGCTTAATTCTGAACAGTTTACAACCTTTACCCCTGTTAAATTGCGGGAGGACAAATATACATTTTTATCGTAATCTGCCACTACAAATAGGGACTTTTTATCTCCCAGCCCTAGTGAATCAATTACAGATAGAAAGCTTTTTGTTTTTGGTGCATCAAAGGTGAAGTCTTCCAACACTGTTAGTGCTTTGCTTTTCGCCTTCATAGAAAGAGCTGATCGACGAGCGAGCTGCTTAACCTTTTTATTCAATTTAAAACCATAGCTGCGAGGGCGAGGACCAAACACAGTACCACCACCACGTTGGATAGGTGAGCGCATGGAGCCAGCACGAGCACCACCAGTACCTTTCTGCTTGTGGTGCTTTTTAGTTGTGCGATTTACTTCGCCTCTTTCTTTTGCCTTGTGCGTACCTTGGCGTGCATTTGCCAAGAATTGTTTTACATCCAAGTAAATGCTGTGCTCGTTAGGTTCTATCCCGAAAACAGAAGCGTTTAACTTAACGCTCTTCCCGGTTTCTTTACCATTAATATCTACTACCTTGAGTTCCATTACTTCTCGATAATTACAGTTGAATTCTTAGCTCCAGGAACGGAACCTTTAACTACTAGTAAGTTCTTTTCAGCATCTACCTTCAAAACTTGTAGATTTTGAACTTTAGCACGCTTACCACCCATTCGACCGGCCATTCGCATACCCTTGAATACACGTGATGGATCTGAACCAGCACCAATTGAACCCGGTGCACGTAGACGGTTATGCTGACCGTGAGTAGCTTGACCCACACCGGCAAAACCGTGACGTTTGACCACACCTTGGAATCCTTTACCTTTGGAAGTACCCACAACATCTACGAAGCTTCCTTCCTCAAATAATTCCACTGTTACAACTTGGCCGAGTTCTAATTCCTCCGCGAAGTCTGTGAATTCTACTAATTTTTTCTTGGCAGAGGTACTCGCTTTTTGTACATGACCTTTCAATGCCTTAGAGGTGTTTTTTTCCTTTGCCTCTCCCCAACCAAGTTGGATTGCATTGTAACCATCGACATCTTCAGTTTTCACCTGGGTAACTGTACATGGACCGACTTCAAGTACAGTACATGGTAAGTTTTTCCCCTCTGGGCTAAAAATGCTGGTCATTCCGACTTTTTTACCAATTAATCCTGGCATGTTTTCTGGAATTTAATTTTAGTCTACTGTTAGACTTTGATTTCTACTTCTACACCACTCGGTAACTCCAATTTCATCAAAGCATCAATAGTCTTTGAAGAAGAAGAGTATATATCCAGCAAACGCTTGTAATTGCTAAGCTGGAATTGCTCGCGTGATTTTTTATTTACGTGAGGTGAGCGGAGTACCGTGTAAATACGCTTGTTTGTTGGTAATGGAATAGGTCCATTAACAACGGCGCCAGTACTCTTCACTGTCTTTACAATCTTCTCAGCAGATTTATCTACTAAGTTGTGATCGTATGACTTGAGCTTGATGCGAATTTTTTGACTCATTGTAGTCTATTATTAAGCTTTTGATTCTTCTATTACTTTTTCCGAAATGTTTGACGGTGTTTCTGCATAGTGCGAGAATACCATTGTCGATGCTGCACGACCCGAACTCAACGTACGAAGTGTTGTGACGTATCCAAACATCTCAGATAATGGCACATCTGCCTTAATCACTTTCGCGTTATTTCGGTCAGACATATCATTAACTTGACCACGGCGGCGATTCAAATCACCAACAATGTCACCCATGTATTCCTCTGGCGTTACCACTTCAAGTTTCATGATTGGCTCCATAATTACAGGAGAAGCCTTTTTAGCACTTTCCTTAAATCCAATTTTCGCAGCCAATTCGAATGACAATTGATCAGAATCCACCGGGTGGAACGAACCGTCTTTCAAAACAACCTTAAATGAATCAACATTGAAACCTGCTAAAGGACCATTTACCATTGCAGCTTTAAAGCCACTTTCAACAGAAGGAATAAATTCTCTAGGAACATTACCACCCTTCACTTCATTGACAAACTGAAGACCTTCTCCTTCAAAATCAGCATCCACTGGTGAGATTTCAAAAATGATATCAGCAAATTTACCGCGACCACCTGTCTGCTTTTTGTAGACCTCCCGGTGACTCGTACTTCCGTTCAATGCCTCTTTATATTCCACTTGTGGTTCACCTACATTCACCTCAACCTTAAACTCGCGTTTCATGCGATCAATCAAGATGTCTAGGTGAAGCTCACCCATACCGGATATAATGGTTTGACCTGAAGCCTCATCCGTCTGAACTCGGAATGTTGGATCCTCTTCAGACAATTTTGCTAGGGCTGTACCCATTTTATCCACATCAGCTTTAGATTTTGGCTCAACAGCAATACCTATTACCGGTTCTGGGAAAGTCATACTTTCTAAAACAATCGGCGCCTTTTCATCACATAATGTATCTCCGGTTCTAATGTCTTTAAAACCTACTCCAGCCCCAATATCACCTGCAGTAATCTGGTCAATTGGTTGCTGCTTGTTTGAGTGCATTTGGAAGATGCGAGAAATACGCTCTTTTTTGTTTGAACGTGTGTTCTTAACATAAGACCCTGCATCTAGAGCTCCTGAGTATACTCTAAAGAAACATAAACGACCCACAAACGGATCTGTAGCAATCTTAAAAGCAAGTGCTGCAAAAGGTTCTTCAACCGAAGGCTTGCGAGAATCCGCATCGCCCGTATTTGGATTTGTTCCTTCTATTGCTTCAACATCCAATGGAGAAGGCAAATAACGCATTACCGCGTCTAACATAGCCTGAACCCCTTTATTTTTAAATGCAGAACCGCACATCATAGGTATGATACTCATATCTATAGTGGCTGCACGTAGAGCTGCAATTATTTCATCTTCAGTAATGCTATCTTCATCTTCGAAGAATTTCTCCATTAACGTCTCGTCGTATTCGGCAACCGCCTCAATAAGCTCGGCACGCTTCTCATCAACAGTAGCTGTTAATTCTGCTGGAATGTCAATTTCCTCATAGGTCATACCCATGTCATCGTCATTCCAAACAATAGCTTTCTTGCTAATTAAATCAACAACACCTCTAAAATCAGCCTCGTCACCAATAGGCACTTGAAGAGCTACTGGGTTACCACCCAACATTTCTTTTACCTGACGACAAACATTAAAAAAGTCTGAACCTTGACGATCCATTTTATTCACGAACCCTAATCGAGGAACACGGTATTTATCCGCTTGGCGCCAAACTGTTTCAGATTGTGGCTCTACACCATCAACCGCTGAAAACAAGGCTACAACACCGTCTAAAACTCTCAATGAGCGCTCTACTTCTACTGTAAAATCAACGTGTCCTGGGGTATCAATGATATTGATGGCATATGCCTTATCTGCATATCTCCATTCACAATGGGTAGCTGCGGACGTAATTGTAATACCGCGTTCTTGCTCCTGCTCCATCCAATCCATAGTAGCAGCACCGTCATGAACCTCACCTATCTTATGACTCACTCCAGTATAGTAAAGAATACGTTCCGTAGTGGTTGTCTTACCTGCATCAATGTGCGCAGCAATACCAATATTTCGGGTATACGTTAAGTCTCTATTTCCTTTTGCCATGATTTATTCTATTTAGAATCTAAAGTGAGAGAATGCTTTGTTTGCCTCCGCCATGCGGTGAACTTCTGTACGCTTTTTCACTGCAGCTCCCTCTTCTTTGGAGGCAGCAATAATTTCAGCAGCTAACTTTTGAGACATTGAACGTTCGTTACGGCCTCTCGCGTAAGTAATCATCCACTTCATTCCAAGAGTAATCTTGCGATCTGGACGCACCTGCATTGGGATCTGGAAATTTGCTCCACCAACACGACGTGAACGCACTTCAACATGTGGCATTACATTGTTAAGCGCTTCTTTCCACACTTCAAGTCCATTGTTTTCTGTTTTTTCAGAAACAATATCAATGGCATCATAGAATATGTTAAACGCAATTGACTTCTTACCGTCTAACATTAAATTATTTACAAAGCGCGTGACTAACGTGTCGTTGAATCGAGGATCCGGAAGTAACGGACGCTTTTTAGCTCTAGCTTTTCTCATGAGTTCTTATCTAGAAGTAGTTTATTTCTTAGGTTTCTTAGCACCATATTTTGAACGGCGCTGTGTTCTTCCGTCTACACCTGCAGTATCGAGAGCTCCACGAACAATGTGGTATCGAACCCCGGGAAGATCTTTTACACGACCCCCACGAACAAGTACAATACTGTGCTCTTGTAGATTGTGTCCTTCACCTCCGATGTAGGCATTTACTTCATTTCCATTTGATAGACGCACCCTTGCCACCTTACGCATTGCCGAATTTGGTTTTTTCGGCGTCGTTGTGTAGACACGAGTACATACACCCCTGCGTTGTGGGCAGGAATCCAGCGCAGCAGATTTACTCTTTTGTTTGATCTGTTTGCGACCTTTTCTTACAAGCTGTTGAATCGTTGGCATACGTACCTTTTGATTTCTAGTTTATTCCAATAATCAATTACCCATTTTTTGGGGACTGCAAATGTAGTGATATTATCTCCATAACCAAACGCCATGTTATTAAAATAATTAGCTCGTTCTGAAATAATTACAGCAGGTGTTGAAAAGAGATTAAAAAATCTCGAACATCATGGTTGAGATAGACTTGTTTTAAGAATGGATAAAAGTACATTTGTGAACGCTTGTTTACTGAACAATTCAACAACAATTCTTTGACACATTTTCTCGATCAATTAAACGATGCTCAGCGCAAAGCAGCAGAGCAAACAGAGGGGCCCGTTATGGTTATTGCAGGTGCTGGGTCTGGGAAAACACGTGTGCTTACTTACCGTATAGCCTATCTCCTAGAGAAGGGAGTAGACGCATTCAATATCCTTTCGCTCACCTTTACCAATAAGGCAGCCCGAGAGATGAAAGAACGCATTGGAAAATTAGTTGGAGAAACTGAGGCAAAAAACTTATGGATGGGCACTTTTCATAGTGTCTTTGCTAGAATACTTAGGATTGAAGCAAGTAAGTTGGGCTACCCAACTAATTTTACTATTTATGATGCCGACGATAGTAAAAAAGTAGTCGCTAATATTATCAAAGAAAAAAATCTTGACAAAGATATCTATAAGGCAAAGTCCATAATCAGTCGCATTTCGTCCCTTAAAAACAACTTGATAACGCCTAAAGCGTATTTCCAAAATGGCGAATTACAAGCTCAAGACAGTACAGCAAAAATCCCCATGTTTGGAGAAATTTACCAAGCATATACAGAGCGATGTTTTCGGGCCGGCTGTATGGATTTTGATGATCTTTTACTCAAGACAAATGAATTGATGTACACCTTTCCAGATGTCTTAGCCAAATATCAGAACAGGTTTAAGTACATCTCAGTAGATGAGTACCAAGACACCAATCATAGCCAATACCTAATTGTTAAGGCATTAGCAGCAAAATTTGAAAACATCTGCATTGTTGGTGATGATGCACAATCCATTTATGCATTCCGAGGCGCAAACATTCGCAACATTCTCAATTTTCAGAAGGATTACCCGGATACAAAACTATTTAAGCTGGAACAGAACTATAGATCAACCAACAATATAGTCCAGGCAGCAAATAGCATCATTGAAAAAAACAAAGAGCAGATTCACAAGAATGTATGGACCCAAAATAGCGGAGGAGAAAAAATAATAGTTCATAAAAGTATTTCAGATACGGATGAAGGCAACTACGTCGCTACCAATGTTTGGCAGACCAGTATGAATGAAAATGCAAAGCATGATGATTTTTGCGTTTTATACAGAACGAATGCGCAAAGTCGAAGTTTTGAAGACGCTTTGCGTAAAAAGAATATTCCTTATAAAATTTATGGTGGACTTAGCTTTTACCAGCGTAAAGAGATTAAAGATGTATTGGCTTATTTAAGGCTTATCATAAACCCTAAAGATGAAGAGGCATTTAGAAGAGTAATCAACTACCCCGCACGAGGTATTGGTGCTACTACTCTTGCTAAACTAGTCTTAGCAGCAGAAAGAGAAAATTGCTCTTTATGGGAAGTTTGCGAGCGTATACAGCGCATAGAATGTGGTTTAAATAAACCAACCGTTAGGAAAATCAGTGACTTTTCTACGCTCATAAACTCATTTGAAATTTTGTCCAAGCAGCAAGACGCTTTTGATTTAGTAGCACATGTAGCAAAAAGCGCAGGCCTCATTAAAGTTTTGGGGGAGGATAAAACACCAGAAGGAGTAACTCGTTATGAAAATGTCCAAGAATTACTGAACGGAATCAAGGATTTTACCGAGCAACAAAAAGAACTCGCAGAAGGCGATCCATCCCTGGCTAATTATCTATCAGACATTGCATTGTTAACCGATAGAGACAATGAAGTGGACGACGGAACACCAAAAGTGAGCATGATGACTATTCACCTCGCAAAAGGGTTAGAATTTCCATATGTATACATTGTAGGGCTAGAAGAAAACCTCTTCCCAAGCATGATGAGTAGTGGCAGCAGAAGTGAGCTTGAAGAAGAACGAAGACTTTTTTATGTTGCTCTTACAAGAGCAGAGAAACGCGCTCATTTAACCTATGCACATACAAGGTATAGGTGGGGGAAATTGATTGACTGCGAACCTTCTCGGTTCATTGATGAAATAGACGAAACTTATTTGGACATTCAAATTCCCGAATTCGCCCCTACGAGTTTTAGTTCCTCTGCCCTAAACAATGCTTTTGGAGCACCAAATGAGAAAAGTAAGGGCAGAACGGTCTATCAAGGGAAAAATAAAAACTGGGGCAAACCGTCTTCCGCAGAAAGAAAAGGGAAGAAAATAAACCCCGTTACCAATGCGGCAAAAAACCCTAAATTGAGGGGCAAAACGTTGACACCGGTAAATAATACAGGCGCTGGAATTAGTAGCGGAGATTTTTTGAAACCCAATGAACTGCATGAAGGAAAAAGAGTAGTACATGGGCGATTTGGTCTTGGAACGGTCGTTCGAATGGAAGGTGAAGGTGCAGATGCCAAAGCAATCATCAACTTTGACAATGCAGGTGAAAAAAGATTGTTACTAAAATTCGCCAAGGTCAGTGCTGCATAAATAAAGATTTAAGTTATTCGAAATATGGAATACAATACGGATAGAACTCAACTGAAAATACCTGAATATGGACGCAATGTCCAACGTATGGTGGATTATTGTTTAACTATTGAGGACAAAGAGCACAGAAGTAAAGTTGCCCAAAGTATCATAGATGTTATTGGGAATTTAAATCCAGCTATTAGAGATGCCCCGGATTATGCCCATAAACTATGGGATCATCTCTTTATAATGTCAGACTTTAAATTAGATGTTGACAGTCCTTATCCGATTCCAACTGCAGAAAGCTTCGTTGGTTTGCCGGACGAAGTACCGTATCCAGATAAATCCAGGAGATTCCGTCATTATGGATCGGTGGTAAAAAACATGATTGCTCATGCGTTAAAGATGGAGCAAGGTGAAGAAAAAGATGCTTTGGTTTATGGCATTGCTTATGCCATGAAACGCAATTATTTGAAATACAATAAAGACACGGTAAGCGACCAAACAATTCTAGGAGATTTATTAGAAATGTCTGAGGGGAAACTCAAATTAGGTGAGTTTGATTTACCTAACGAAAAATCCTTTGGTATAACACAAACCGAACGCAAACAGAACCAGAATAATCGTAAGAAGAAAAATAAGAAAAGGAGATATTAATCCATGGGAACATTCAAGATTACTGGAGGCAAGAAACTCAACGGAACCATAACGCCTCAAGGTGCCAAAAATGAAACCTTACAAATTCTTTGCGCAGTCTTATTGACCCCGGAGGAAGTACGAATTACGAATATCCCTGATATTGTTGATGTCAATAAGCTGATAGATCTACTTAGCGATCTTGGCGTGTACGTCAAAAAAAACGGTCATGGAGATTATACCTTCAAAGCGGAACATGTTAATCTTGACTATCTCACCTCAGACACCTTCAAGGCAAAAGGGGCCAGCCTTAGAGGTTCTATAATGATCGTAGGTCCGCTTTTGGCTCGATTTGGCAAAGCCTTTATACCTAAGCCCGGCGGAGATAAAATAGGTCGTCGTCGTTTAGATACTCACTTTCTTGGCTTCCAAAAATTAGGCGCAAAATTCGATTACAACAGCAAAGATTCTTTTTACAGTGTAGACGCCTCTGAACTAAGAGGAACCTACATGCTTTTAGATGAAGCTTCTGTAACCGGAACCGCAAATGTTGTAATGACTGCGGTGATGTCTAAAGGAAAAACAACCATTTACAACGCAGCATGTGAACCTTACTTGCAGCAATTGTGTAAAATGCTTGTAAGAATGGGGGCTAAAATAGACGGTATTGGATCTAACATGCTTCATATTGAAGGAGTCAATGAATTGGGTGGAACGGACCACCGAATTTTACCTGATATGATAGAAATAGGCTCTTGGATTGGTCTCGCTGCAATGACTGGTTCTGAAATTACTATTAAGGATGTCAGCTACCCCGATTTAGGAATTATCCCTACAGTCTTCCGACGACTAGGTATCCATACCGAATTACAAGGCGATGATTTACACGTACCCTCTCAAGAGCATTATGAAATAGAAAGCTTCATTGACGGGTCTATCATGACCATAGCAGATGCACCTTGGCCAGGTTTCACACCTGATCTATTGAGTATTGTATTGGTAACAGCTACACAAGCAAGGGGATCGGTTTTAATTCATCAAAAGATGTTTGAATCGCGCCTTTTTTTCACAGATAAGCTCATTGATATGGGTGCACAGATTATACTGTGTGACCCTCATCGTGCAACCGTTATTGGACTTGATAAGCAAAGCCCTTTGCGTGCTACCACCATGACTTCTCCAGATATTAGAGCGGGAATAAGCTTGCTTATTGCTGCGCTCAGTGCAGAAGGAACTTCTACCATTCATAACATCAATCAAATAGACCGAGGTTATGAAAATATTGACGGCAGATTAAAGGCCCTTGGCGCGGAAATTGTTAGATTGTAAAGCGAAAATTACCACAACAATTATGAAAAAGTTAACCCTGATTTTAGGAGGTTTCGCAATAGTTTTCTCAGCGATTTTATTAACCTCTTCACAAAGTGAATATTCCGATGCCATTATCGCAACCAATGGTCAAATTGCCAGCTTAAGTGTAGGAGACAAAGCACCAGAAATACAGATGCGTGACCCTCAGGGTAATATTCGTAAACTATCTGATTTAAAGGGAAAAGTGGTTTTAATAGATTTCTGGGCATCTTGGTGCCGTCCATGCCGAATGGAAAACCCGAATGTTGTGCGAACCTACAGCCAATATAAAGATGCAGCCTTCAAAAACGGCGACGGCTTTGAGGTGTTTTCGGTAAGTTTGGATCAAAACAAGGCTGCATGGCAAAAAGGAATTCTGCAAGACAAATTAACGTGGGAAAATCATGTTAGCGACTTGCAGTCGTGGCGAAATGCAGCAGCCCAACAGTATAATGTAAATTCTATTCCTGCTACATTTTTACTTGATGGAGAAGGTATAATCATCAAAAAGAATTTAAGAGGTAAAGCTTTAGAAAACACCCTGGCTTCCCTGAAGAGATAAATACTCCTTAACTCCGAATAAATAATAGGCGTTGGCGCAATCCCGACGCCTTTTTTATGTCTAATTTTGCGCCTCGCTGACACGTTGTCAGCGGAACATTAGATGGCGAACAATTTGCAATAAGAGATGCAAAAAAAGCCGTAAATTCTATAGAAATGTCAGAGAAAGAAGAATCTAATAACGAAGAATTACAGGAAGAAAAAAACGGAAATCAAAACCCTGAAACTACCGAGGAAACTAGTGTTGAGCAAGATCCGGTAGTCAAACTTGAGGATGAGGTTAAAGACTTGAAAGATCAAAATTTGCGTTTATATGCGGAATTTGAAAACTTCCGACGTAGAACAGCTAAAGAAAGATTAGCCCTCATGGAGAGTGCTAATGAAGACACTTTAACAGCGCTTCTGCCAATTCTTGATGATTTTGAAAGAGCATTAAAGAATACTGAAGAAACAGAGGAAAACACTGCCGTTTTAGAAGGACTCAAGCTCATTCAACACAAGCTCATGGAAACCCTCAAAGGGAAGGGTCTGAGCGCAATGGAAAGTACGGTTGGAAGAGAATTTGACGTAGAAGAAATGGAAGCTATTACTCAAATTCCCGCTCCTAGCCCTGAGATGGCTGGTAAAATAATTGATGAAGTTGAAAAAGGATACAAAATTGGCGATAGAGTGATTCGTTATGCTAAAGTTGTAGTCGGTAAAGAAGCATAATATGGCGAAGCGCGATTATTACGATGTTCTAGGAGTCAATAAAAACTCTAGTCAAGATGAAATTAAAAAGGCGTACCGGAAAGTTGCGTTAAAAAATCATCCGGACCGGAATCCAGACGACAAAGAAGCAGAAGATAGATTCAAAGAGGCTGCTGAAGCCTATGACATATTGGGCAACGAGGAAAAACGACGCAAGTACGACCAGTTTGGTCACCAAGCATTTGGTGCCGGTGCAGGCGGAGGCGGATTCCACGGGAATATGAATGACATCTTTGATATGTTCGGAGACATCTTTGGCGGTGGAGGTGGCTTTGGCGGTTTTGGCGGTGGAGGCGCACGTCAGCGTCAAGCAAAAGGCTCTAACCTCCGAATAAAAGTGAAATTAACACTTGAGGAAATTGCCGATGGTGTCGAAAAGAAAATTAAGATACGTCGGGCGAAGGTTGCCGAAGGCGTAACCTTTAAAACATGTCCAACCTGCAACGGTGCAGGTCAAGTACAACAAGTCACCAATACTATTCTAGGACAAATGCGAACCGCAGCTACATGTTCTACCTGTAATGGTGCTGGAAAAATTGTAGACCAAAAGCCTAGCGGAGTCGGTTCTGATGGACTAGAGCGCAAAGAGGAAGTTGTTGCAGTAAAAATTCCTGGTGGGGTTCAAGACGGCATGCAGTTGCGCGTTGGTGGTAAAGGGAATGAAGCTTTGGGCGGTATACCGGGAGACCTCATAGTTTTAATAGAAGAAATACCTCACGATTCATTAACAAGAGACGGAGAAAATTTGCACTATGAATTAACCCTTAGTTTTCCAGATGCGGCATTGGGTACGAGCGTAGAGATTCCCACAGTAAGCGGATCAGTTAAAATCAATATTGACAAAGGAACACAGCCCGGTAAAATTCTTCGTTTAAAAAACAAAGGCTTGCCTAGTGTTCAAGGATACGGCCGAGGCGATCAATTGATACATATCAACGTCTGGGTACCTAAGAACCTCAGCAATGAAGAAAAGAAGACCTTAGAAGGTTTAAAAGAAAGTAAAAATTTTGAACCAAATCCTGGTAAATCAGATAAAGGATTCTTTGATAGGGTCAAAGAAATGTTCTCATAACTTTTGAATTTGCTAACTTCCAACTCCTGTCATTAAGACGGGAGTTTTATTTCCCAGTACAACCTAACTCATTCGACAGAGCAGTCGAAACCTAAAACGTATGATAAGAGCAAAAGATGTCCGTAAGCAATACGGTAATAAAGTAGCACTAGCAAACATCAACTTAAATATTCCCTCAGGAAGCATTTATGGATTACTTGGTCCAAATGGAGCTGGAAAAACTTCCTTTATCAGAATAATGAATCAAATAACTGCTCCGGATAGCGGCGTAGTGTTATTTGACAACGAACCATTGAAGCCTGCAGATATAGGACGAATAGGTTATTTGCCTGAAGAGCGCGGTCTTTATAAGAAAATGAAGGTTGGGGAGCAAGTTTTGTATTTGGCTAAGCTTAAAGGTCTAAGTAGTTCAGAAGCTAAATCAAGAGCCAAAGAATGGTTTGTTCGCCTTGAAATGGAAGACTTTTGGGAAAAGAAGGTTGAGGACTTGAGTAAGGGAATGGCACAAAAGGTACAGTTTGTAACCACCGTTCTTCACAAGCCAGCCCTGTTGATATTTGACGAACCTTTTACTGGTTTTGATCCTATCAATACGAATTTGATTAAAAACGAAATAAAACGGTTAAATCAAGAAGGCGCTACGGTTATTTTTTCTACTCACCGTATGGAAAGTGTGGAAGAAATATGTGACCATATAGGTCTAATAAATAACGGTAAGGTTATGGTAGAAGGCCTTTTATTGGATATTCGAAAGCATTATATGAACGGTACTTATGCCTTTACGACAAAAGAGGAACAGACCTTTTCAGGAATGGATGTTTTGCATAGAGACTTACAACATACAGGACACACGGCAACAATTAAAAGCGAAGCTTATCCAAGTGCATTAATTCAAAAATTAGCTAAAGAAAATCAGTTGCTTGGTTTTGAGGAAGTATTGCCGCGAGTTAGTGATATCTTCATTGATATAGTGAATAACGGACCTAAACCTTTGAACTCATGAAAAGCCCCATCCTACTGATTATTCAGCGTGAATTCATCACACGCGTACGCAAAAAAACATTCTTATTGATGACTTTATTAGCACCGCTGCTTCTAGCCGCGGTAATGATAGTTCCTGGATTACTCGCATCAATGCCAGAGGATGATAAGAGCATAATTGTCTTAGATGAACCCTCTATTTTGGTTCCCGAAGAAGGTACTTCACAATTTTCGTTGGAGTACTTGAATCCAAATGAATTTGACTTGGAAACAGGGAAAACATTTTTAAGGGAATCGGATAAAGATGCCCTATTATATATCCCTTCTGGGAATGGATGGGACCCGGATTTTATTAAGAACAATATTCTTCTTTTTGGAAAAGAAGATATAGGAATTGATCTGCAGCGATTTGTTGAGCGTCAGTTAGAAGAAAAAATAAATCAGCAAAAGCTCATTCGCCAAGGCGTAGACCCTGAGGTAGTGTCTCAAACCAAGACTAAAGTGACTATTAAGAGCTTTACTATGGGAGAAGAAGGCAACGAGGAAACAAGCGCAACACCGCTAAAAATGGGACTTGGTTATATTGCTGGTATTCTCATTTACTTCTTCATATTTTTCTATGCAGTTCAAGTAATGCGCGGTGTAATAGAAGAAAAAACAAGCCGGATTGTAGAGGTCATTATCTCTAGTGTGCGACCAAGACAATTAATGATGGGTAAAATTCTTGGAATTGGATTAGTTGGCGTGGTACAATTTCTTATTTGGGTCATCTTGTCGGGCACAATTTACGCCGTGGTCAGTACTTTTATCTATCCCGAGATTTTTGCGCAGCAAGTTCCAGCAGGCCCTGGTTCACCGGATTTAAGTACAGTGGATCAAACAAACTTGTTCTCCATGCTCAATAGCATCAATTTCCCTGTGGTTTTAAGTGGATTTGTATTCTATTTCTTTGGAGGCTACTTCTTATACAGTGCTCTTTTTGCTGCACTAGGCTCAGCGATTGACCAAGAAGCAGACTCACAGCAATTTATGTTACCTGTTACCGCTCCAATGATTATTGCAATCACCACGGCAATGAATGTAATTCAAGATCCTAATGGACCCTTAGCGTTCTGGATGAGCATGATTCCCTTGACTTCACCAATAAGTATGATGATTCGCCTACCTTTTGGTGTTCCTATATGGCAAATAGGCTTAAGTGCTTTAATTTTAGTAGGCACATTTTTTGGCGTGGTGGCATTAGCAGGAAAAATCTATCGAGTTGGTATATTGATGTACGGAAAAAAAGTTACCTGGAAGGAATTATATAAATGGTTGAAGTATTAAATAATATCCAAGAGTGGATTAAAGAATTCTTAAGTTTTGGAATTTGGTCTACCGACTTTTTCAGGCTTTCTGTTAAAGGCCTTTTACAAGTATTGCTGCTTTTTGCAAGCGCACGCTATGGATTCTGGCTATTGAAAAAAATCTTCTTGCGAAGCAAAGCGGGAGAGCAATATGATGAAGGAAGACGCTACACTATTCTGCAGATTTCTAAATACATCATCTATACCGTAGTAATTGTTATTGCCTTAGAAACAATTGGCGTTAAGGTTACTGCCCTTTTAGCTGCGTCAACCGCGCTCTTTGTGGGTTTAGGCCTTGGTCTTCAGGATGCATTCAAAGACTTGAGCGCAGGAGTAATCATACTCATGGAGCGCACCTTAAGTGTAGGTGACATTATTCAATTAGAAAACCAAATTGGGAAAGTAGAAGCAGTTGGTCTCAGAACTACCACAGTCAGAACAAGGGATGATATTCTAATCATTGTACCCAATTCCAAATTGACTAATGAAACAGTCATTAATTTAACGCATAGCGAAGAAACAACTCGTTTTGCCGTTAATGTAAGTGTCGCTTTCGGGAGCGATACTGCACAAGTTTCAGACATCCTTTATAAAATTGCTTTAGAGCACCCCAAAGCTGATGATAAAGAGAAACCGCTAGTATTATTGAAAGACTTTGGTGATAGTGCCCTTGTATTCGAGCTTAATTTCTATACCCGCGATTTGTTTTTTGTAGAAAAAATAAAAAGCGATTTAAGATTTGAAATTGACCAACAATTTAGAGCGAACAAAATTATCATTCCTTTTCCTCAGCGTACAGTTTGGCGAGGACCAGACAGAATTACTCAATTCGGCGACGGAATTGTGGGAGCCGGAGAAATTCACCCTAATACCGACGAAGAGAACGGTGCTGTATAACGTATAAAGTATGAGCAGAATATTACTAATAGAAGATGAAGTTGCTATTCGTCGAGTCCTCAAAAAGATCTTGCTTGAAGAAGATCCTAATAATGATATCCACGAAGCAGAAGACGGTAAATCAGCTGTCGAATTATTTGGTGAAGGGAATTGGGATCTAATTTTCTGCGACATAAAAATGCCGCATAAAGACGGTGTTGAAGTTCTTGAACACATGATGTCTATCAATGCAGATGTTCCTGTAATTATGATATCTGGTCACGGCGATATCAACACAGCCGTGGATTGTTTAAAAAAAGGTGCTTACGATTATCTACCAAAACCTCCAGATCTCAATCGATTATTGAGTACAGTGCGTAATGCGTTGACTCAAAAAGAATTGGTAACGGAAGTGAAAACGCTCAAAAAGCGCGTGAGCAAAAAGTACAAGATGATTGGGGAAAGTGAAGGTATGAATGAGCTTAGAGATATTATTTCCAAAGTTGCTCCTTCTGAAGCACGTGTCCTTATTACTGGACCCAATGGCTCTGGTAAAGAATTAGTGGCGCACCAGATTCATGAACAAAGCGAAAGAAGAAAGAACCCTATGATTGAAGTTAATTGTGCAGCAATACCTGCAGAATTAATTGAAAGCGAACTTTTTGGACATAAAAAAGGTGCATTCACGGGCGCCCAGAAAGACCGCAAAGGGAAATTTGAATTGGCCCATGGAGGAACTTTATTCCTTGACGAAATAGGTGATATGAGCCTTGGAGCACAAGCAAAAGTACTCCGTGCCTTGCAAGAACACAAAATCACACCGGTTGGAGGTGACAAGAGTATTAAGGTTGATGTACGTGTTTTGGCTGCAACCAATAAAAACCTTAGAAAGATGATTGAAGAAGGTAAATTTAGAGAAGACCTCTTTCACCGTCTAGGCGTCATTATTATGAAAGTCCCAGGTTTAAATGAGCGCAGAGGTGATGTTCCATTGCTCGCAGACCACTTCTTAAAATCAATCGCTGAAGAATATGGCGTAAGTCCAAAAGGAATTGATAACGATGCGATAAGTGTATTACAAGATTACGATTGGACGGGAAATATCCGAGAATTTCGGAATGTAATGGAACGCTTGCATATTTTGAGCGGAAATCCAATAAGTAAATCTTGCGTAGACAAGTTCGCAAGGAAATAAGCGTACTTTTGCGCAAAATCATAAGCAAATGAGTTTTCCAAAATTCTTAGTGGCAGATAATACAGATAGTCCTGATGCGATCTTCATCGTGCATACTGAATTCCCCGCGTTTATTCTCAATTTAGAAAATGACGAAGTAAAATGGCTGGATGATATTAGCGATGAGAGTGAAGGGGATCTCACTAAAACATTAGAGAGCCTAATTACAGAGGCTGAAAACTTCTACCAACGCGAAGTAGACCGCTATAATCTTTAATGTTCTTCCGCTGGAGTACATACAGTGAACAGTATAAAATCAGTCTTAATCTAGCGTATCCAGTAATTATTGGTCAATTAGGTCAAATTCTGGTAAGCGTAGCTGATTCTATTATGGTAGGTAAGTTTTTGGGTACTATCCCACTAGCTGCCATAAGTCTTGCAGCGTCCATACTTATAATTCCCATTGTGTTTGCTATAGGTGTTGCATATGGTCTAACACCACTTGTTGCTGGAGCAGATGGTGAAAATGACCCCGCTGCAGCCACCAAGTATTTCAAAAACGGACTGCTTTTGAACAGCATTATGGGATTGATGATTTTTGGATTAGTCATGATTTTTGCCCAAGGTGCTTATTTGCTGGGCCAAGATGAAAGGGTGGTTGAAGCGGCACTACCTTATATTTATATCGTAGGATTCTCTATTCTACCGATGATGAGTTTTTTTGCATTTAAACAATTTGCGGAAGGTTTGAGTGATACAAAAGCCGCCATGCGAGTAAGTCTAGCTGCAAACCTTTTGAACGTAATTTTGAATTACCCATTGATTACCGGCTGGGGGCCATTCCCTGAACTCGGGTTAATTGGCGCGGGTGTGAGTACATTAATTACCCGATTCATTATGCTTGGAGGCATGGCGATCTACATAAGAAAGAAAGAGAAATTCGCATTGTATTGGTCCCATTGGCGCAATTCAAAGATTAATGGTCTAACCATAAAGGAAATACTGAACATTGGCGTTCCAAGTGGTCTGCAATACGTTTTTGAGGCAGGCGCTTTCGGAATGAGCGGAGTGATAGTAGGAATGATTGGCCCCGTTCAACAAGCTGCACATCAAATAGCATTAAATATTGCATCTGTAAGCTATATGATGGTTAGCGGATTA
>Ga0213867_1000416_pt1 | contig 19393 bp, 28 predicted proteins | sample PICome_12_FD_160120 | JGI IMG/M metagenome (GOLD analysis project Ga0213867, IMG submission 160120) | Coastal seawater microbial communities near Pivers Island, North Carolina, United States - PICO540 | ecosystem: Environmental > Aquatic > Marine > Coastal | place: USA: North Carolina... | reverse complement strand
GCATAGATATCTTTCGTTGCAACTGTTTTTCCGTTATTTACTAAGTCTACCATAATACTATTTATACAAACTAATCAGGTTTCTTTGTCTTTCCAGCAGAAGAACCTGAGGCAATTGTATGTGTATGTGTTGAAAGTTTGACACCCTTACCTTTGACTTCTCCACTTGCAGTAATACTACTTGAATTTGTCTGTTTACCAGTGACATCTAATGTCGATTGTAAAGTGGTTGCGTCTGACACTGTAAGTGTTCCAGTAATTGTTGTGTCTGATATAATTTCTGTTGTGTTATTACCAGTGATTGTAATCTTACCTTCTGATAATACGTCTGTTGTTCCTTTGAGGATATCTGCTTTTAGATTTCCTTCTGTAATCTCTGAAGTGACATTACCTTTTAACACTTTCATATCTACATTACCAGTGTTAACATTGATTGTCACGTTTCCTTTCTCTACTGTTAAGTCTGCGTTTCCAGCTATATAAATCTTATCGTCCTTTGCAACTATCTGATAATTATCATTTACAATTCGTTGCACTACACTTCCATCAGGGTGAACTTCCTGAAACGTTCCTGACCTATGATAAGTTGAAAGTCTTTCTTTACCAACTGTATCGTCCACTTCAATAACGTGACCTGACTCTGATTGATACACTTTGTTATATGGATATACTGGTTCTGCAACTGAGTCGGGGAAAGTGTGTCCTTCTATTTCAATCTTCTTATCTAATACAGAATCACCACGTGCAAGACTTGACACATCTGATTCATTGGTGTATAATGGATAGTAGGGAAGCATATCTTCAGTAATCTCTCCCTCTGTAATTGTAGAACCCGTTGCATCATAATTAATTGTTAATTCTTTTGGTGACTTAGGTTGTGTATCGATTGCACTTGTTAGACCATGTGGTCGTCTTGAATCCTGTTCGGGATTGGGTGCATCAGGTGTTCCTTCATAATCTGCAACCGTTAATCTACGTGGGTCATTGAAACCTTTATCAACACCTCTTAATAATTCATTTCCGAATGCATCAACTTTATAACCAGTTTGTGGTATACCAGTTGCAACACCGAATATGATTGGGTCTTGCATTGCAGTGTCCCTAAAATATCCAAAGACTGTTGAACCTTCTACTAGACCATGTTGCATTCCAATACCTGAAAGACCAGCAGAAGTTGTAGGAAGTAATACTTGAGCCCATGGTAAATCGGGTGTTGATAAGTTTAATTTATTATCTGTATGAATCCCATGTATACGAACACGAACCCTTCCTATCTTTAGAGGGTCGTTTCTATCTTCTACGATTCCAAAAAAATGTTTCATTATACTTCTTCCGCAGGTTCTACTTCTTGTAATGGTTTTACGTCTGCAATCTTAGCTGCAAAACTTTCTTTAACACATTCTAAATACATTTCACCTTCTTTTGAAGGAATACTCATAGCTATAGATAAATCAGTAATCAGATATCTCCCGTCATTTAATTTGTCTTCTTTATTTGTTGGTTCGGGTTGTGGTATTTCTAATTGAATGACATTACCCACTGTTAAATCTGTTCTCATAGGGATAGTCACAACAATTTTATTTTGTTGTAGTATTTCCAGTAATGCAGTTCTTTCTAATCTTGCATTATCAACTGACTTATAACCTTGGAACACTTCGTCATTCCCTAGTGTATCTTCATTGTCAAATAAGTGTGAACTTGTAAAATCATATCTTACATTACTATCGTATGATTCGTTGGGTGGAAAGTCAATATCTATTTCTGTCACAGCAGGTGATATCATAGGGTCGATTTGATTTTCAAGTGTTAATGACCTTTCCATTTCACCTGTTCTTATTAGAGGGAATCCTGATAAGTGTTTTCCACGATTCATAGTTTCTTCTAAATCATACACAAAATCAACTTCTTGTTTTCTGATTGGGTCATATGTTTTCTGCATAGAAGAATATGCACCCTTAGCTGTTCCTCTAAGTGTATCAAATTGTTGTGGTATGTAAAAAGATTTAATCATAGAGTTTAAACCACCCTTTGCATTCAAATCTAATTGTGAAGTTTCTTCTGCACTTCTTGGTCTATATGAAAAGGGAACTGGAAACTCTCGTTTCAACATAGTGTCTATCGAACTAAATCTAAATCCACCATTAAGTGTTTGAAAGAAGAACATACCATTCTTCCATTCTGCATTTTCACCAATATTTGCTTCGTTAACTACGTAATCAATAAACTTTGAAACAGTCCAGTTAGGACATATGAATTGTATATTCTTTGGTTCTGTTTCTTCAAACCAATCAAACTCTTGTGGTTTGATATTTGCTTCTTCAATTAATGCAGACTGCAACATTTCTTCATATGAACCTCTGAACATTTTACTTAAACGTTTCTTTCTGCAGAAAAACATTCTTGGGTCACAAAATCTAAGTTGAAATAATTGAGAAGATTCTTTTGGTCTTTTAACATTTTCAACTTTATAGATTCTAAAGGTTTTATCGATTGTGAATTTCTTTTCGGGTTCTTGACCAATACCCTCTTTTTGTGCAACTGAAATACGTATGAATTCCTGACCAGTAAATTTATAGTTTCCTAATATGTTCAATCCGTCTAAAACATTTACATGACCAGTTGTAAATTTATTATAGATTGATTCAAATAACTTGACCCCTATTGCAAGGTCTGTTATATCGACTGACTCGTCTTCTTGGTTGACAATTGCAAGTGATTCAATACTAAACTCACCAGCTTTATAATTACCTTGTGACATTATTATGCACTCATTACTCTATTGAATTCTCTGATAACCCTTCTTATGTATTGTGGTTTAATGTATTTGATTTTTCTTTTCTCTTCATTTCTTTCCCACTCATCATCATATATTGTTTTCTCTAACATACCATTTACAAAGACGTTTGACTTATGATTACCGTTATAATAATATGCAGTTCCGTCTAACTTTCTAATTGCATCTTTAATAGTTAGTGAGTGACCACTTACATCACCAGTGACTTGTTCACCACCTCTGAATTCTGCACCTTCGATACCTATTCTTGCAAAGTTAGGTTGCACTTCATTTACTACACCTTCGAGTGTGATACCATTTCTTAAACACGAAACAGTTTCACCTAATAAAAACTTATTACTTGCACCTACGATATCTGTTTTGTTGTATGCAGTTAGATACTGACCTGAATAATACTTGTCGAGATATTTTTCAAACTCTGAATTGTCTTTCCACCATTCATAATAATTATTCCAGTTATTGACTAAGAAGAAAGTCCAATGTAAATCACTGTCACTATAAAGTTTTGAAGCAACCACATCAGGTCTATCTCCTTCCATTAACTCTAAGTATTCATAATCAATAATGTCATTTACTGCAGATTGTTCTATTCTAGATTTCCTAAAGAAATCCTTAATGGTAATAACTTTACCACTATCTAAAGTATATTGAATGTCGGGAAAGTTTTTAAATAGTTGTGTAGCCATTATCCATTACCTCCACCAGTTTGTCTAGGTGGTCTTAATTGATTTTTTGGATTTCTAGTGACCACTTTCTTTGTTCTAGTTTTTTTCTTTCCAGTCCAAGATGTATATTGTTCTGTTTCATATGTAGTATCATATGAAGAAGTTCCTAATGCAAGTGAATCGACACCACCACCAATATCTTTCTTCCTACCTGACTTAGATATTTGTTGATAAGTTTCTTGTGTAATAACTTTAACTTCAGTAAACTCTAGACCCAGTTCAGTTGATACTGGATAACCGTCTTCATAAAGTTTTGTTGAATGTGATACCGTGCAATCTGTTAAAACAGAGGGTAAGAAATCTTCAAATCTTAAATCAATAGAACCTTCATAATAGATATCAAATATGTTTGGATAGTTATAGTATCCTTCTGCAGCTCCGTCTGCTTCTGCATTTGCAAAAGTATCAGGCAACATTGCAGATTTAAATGACCAAATAATATCTTGAACTTGTTTTGCTTCGTCTGAACTTTTAGGATAGAACTCATAACTAAATGAATGACTTCTAAATTCTACACCTTTGAAGAACTGTTCTTCCATAGGATTTTTTGCTTTACCTTGAAGAAAGTTTTTAACACCACCCGTCACAGCATTTCCAGCACTGTCTATCATTCCTTCAAATGCTTCTTCTAATCCACTACCAAATGCTTGAAGTCCATTACCACCTCCGTCAAAGGTATCAATAATATTTCTTTTGTTTGCACTAATACCTTCTTGTTCATAGGTCACCTTTGTATCAAAAGATAAACTATCGGGAACATACAATGCAATAGAAACTTGTTCTTCTCCACTAAAAAGATTTCCAGCATTATCATTACCTGGCTTTGTCTTTCTTGGTCTAGTTTCAAATACTATATACGAATCTAAATCTTCTCCAACTGGATATGTTAAATCTCTTATGTTTGCAACTGGTGGTTTTTTTGCAACTGATTTTGAAAGGTTTGAAGCATTAAGATTACTTTGAAGTGTTGCACGTCTATCGTCTAATAACTTTTGTGCTTTTGCCTTTTCGGCAGCTAACATATCTTTTGCATACGAACCAGTATACTCTTTACCTTCGAATTTTGATTTGATTCCTTTAAAGGATTTGACTGCACTTGCAGCTTGGTTAACTTTGTTTAATAGTTTGTCTATACTTGGCATGTTTTTTGAACCTAAATACTAAAAATTATGATTACTAGTGTTATTTATGTCTAGAAAAAGTTATTCAGGCAAGTTTAAACCAAAGAACTACAAAAAATATAAGGGTGACCCTACAAAAATCTATTATAGGTCGTTGTGGGAACGTAGATTTATGGTATATTGTGACAATAATCCAAATATTATTGAATGGGGAAGTGAAGAAATCATAATTCCATACAAATCACCTGTTGATAAACGGGTTCATAGATACTTTCCCGACTTCTATATCAAATATGTTAACAATAAAGGACAAACAGTCCGTGAAATCATAGAAGTTAAACCCAAAAAACAGTTATCACCTCCAAAAGAACCTAAACGTATGACAAAAAGATACTATAATGAGGTTGCAACCTACTTAGTCAATCAAGCAAAGTTCAAAGCTGCAGATAATTATTGTAAAGATAGGAGATACGGATTCAGAATACTTACTGAAGACCACCTTGTTAAATGAAAAAACTAATTGCATTTGATTTAGACGGTGTTCTAATCAACTCTATTAAAAATATGGAAATGTCTTGGGATATTGTTAGACTTCACCACAAGATAGAAGTTCCTTTTGAGGAATACAAGAAACAAATCGGTAAACCATTCTTTGATATACTGAACGAGTTAGGAATCACTGAGTCACAACAACAAATCAAAGACACCTATGACGAGGCATCGAATATGGTTATTGACGAAGTTGAGATATACGAAGGTGCAATTGAAACACTAGAACACATAAAAGAAAAGGGATACAAGATTGCAATCTGCACTTCCAAAGATATCGTAAGAGTTAAAAAAGTCATTGCAAGTTTGATACTAGACGGTAAGAAGTTTCCTAAGTTTGATTATATCTGTTCACCTAAACAAGGTCTGAGAGGTAAACCAGCTCCTGACCAACTACTAAATACTATTGCATTTTGTAATGTAGACCCACACGAAACATTCTATGTGGGTGATATGGAATCAGATTATCATTGTGCAAATAGAGCAGGTGTAGATTTCATACATGCAAGTTATGGTTATGGAGAATTTGAGTGCAGTCTGAAGATACAGTCGATAAAAGCAATAAGAGAGTTGTTGGACTAATACCAGCAAGATACGAATCTTCAAGATTTGAAGGTAAACCTCTGGCTTCCATACTCGGAACTCCCATGATTCAGAGAACTTACAATCAAGCAATACAATCAAAACGACTTTCAAGTGTTATAGTGTTAACCAATTCTAACGATATTTACGACTTCTGCAACAGCATGCGCATGAACTGTTTAATAGTAGACGAAGAATGTTTAACTGGAACAGACCGTTGTGCAAAGGGAATCAAAGATATTGAGGGTGATATCTTTGTTAATATACAAGGTGACGAACCCCTGATTAATCCTGAAGCTATTGACCAATTAGTAGAATCTCATACACTAGGTAGTGTATCTAATGCATATGTTGAGTTAGACTTTTATTCAGACAAACGACATGATAACAATGTAGTGAAAGTTGTGACAGACACTTACAATAATGCACTCTACTATTCACGACTAAGTATACCATATTATCAGAAAGAGGAAACCACTGTCAAACAACAATTAGGATTATATGCATTCAATAGAGAGTTCTTAGAAATGTTTCCACACCTTCCAGTCCGTGAATTAGAGAAAAGTGAATCAGTAGAAATGTTAAGATTTGTAGAGAACGGATTTAAAGTTAAAATGGTTAAGGTGGAAGACGAGGGTTATTCGGTAGACACACCTGACGATTTGGTGATAGTAGAAAATATTTTAAGGAAAAAATTATGTTAATACATTTAAAAACAGAAGAAAACTATAATAAGGTAGAGGAGTTATTTAATCAAATTAGAGACGAGTGTAAACCGAGAATAGTTTCATGGGGTGAATTGAAAACACTAGGAGACTTACACTTGGAGAATACATTTCGTGTGTCAAACGACTATGCAAAAGCATTAGCTAAATATGCAGACTCAGAACCATGGACTTTAGAATTATCAAAAGTTGATGATGAAAATCATAAGAAGTCAATTGCAGAAGGTAGACAACCCACTGCACTTTTTAATAAAAGACTAGACAATCATATAGACAATGTGTTCTTCCATGCAAGTAAGTGTAGATTTCTTATTGATGAATGGAAAGAGAATGGTTGGTATTCTTATCCACAAGCATGTGTAAAACCTGATGGACAATTGTGGTTTCACCCAGGCTCTATCAGACAATATGCATTACATGCTGGAATGATGGATAGTCAAAACATAGTGTTATGGGATTGTTGGCATTTAAAACAACTAATGCCTCACAAACCTATTTTAACATTTGAACAATGGAAAGAAATCTTTAGTGTAGATAAAAATCAATGGGTAGAAGCAAAAGGATTTCCTGACATAGAAGGTGGAGAGAGTTTTAGTAAAATGCCTATGTTAGAATGGCATGTTGATGAAGATAGACCCAAGTATTATGAAACTGCTTATAGAATACAAAAAGAAATGTTTAACTTTAAAAAACCTAAACTAGTAGGTGAGTGTGAAGATTCTATTAAAGATTGTTTTGAAGATAACACTGAGTGTTTAGAAATACATATGAAGAAAGGTATATTCTATGAAGGTATGTTTTTAAGTTTGTTCTCATGGCCTTTTGATAAGAAAGAATGGGAATGTCAAGAATTCTTTATCAGAAAAACCTTTTAAAAGCATAAATAATAGACAATGGCAGGTCTATTTGAAAAATTACAAAACGAATCTCCTTCGGAATTAGAACAAAGGAGTTTCGAATCATTGGAATGGTTCAAAGACAACCTAAGATATGTAAAAGTAAGACCCGACCAAACACTGAGAGAAGGTGAAGTGGTCACTACACTTGAAATAGGTAGAATGTATATGTATTTCTATGAAGCAAAACATAAAGATATATTACCTTACTTTGATAGATTCCCTTTAGTCATACCAATTAGAAAGTATGCAACTGGATTTTTGGGAATCAATTTACATTACATTGCACCTCGTTATAGAGTTTTATTCTTAGAAGAGTTATATGAATACACAAACAATAAAGACTATGACGATACAACTAGATTTAGATTAACATACGAATTACTGAAAGGTGTATCAAGATTGAAGTATTATAAACCATGTTTAAAAGAATATCTCTATGGTCACATTGCAAGTCAATTCAGTTTAGTCCCGTCTCAATATTGGGAAATAGTTGCAATGTTGCCGTCACAACAATTTAACGTTAACGCAAATTCTGTATATGCAGATAGTAGAAGGAAAGTAGTATGAGTGTAGGTATTGGAGAGTTTATATCTTATTTCGATACGGGTGCAAGACCCAATTATTTTGATGTTCAAATCATAGGTGGTGATTCACAAGGTGGTTTTCAATTCAAAACTAATGACGGACATAACTTCCGTTGTATCAATGCAACCTTCCCAGGCGTTGAACTGGGAACTAATGAGGAAGCAACATTTGGAGCTCCTCGTCAAATCCCTGATGGAACAGTTAGTTATGACGGTGGATTATCACTGACATTCTTATGTGACACTTTCTTCTACGATAGAATTCTTATCGATGCATGGCAACGTATGATATTTGAAGGTTCACCTAAGAATAGTTCACATAGTAGAGAGAGGGGAACAAAATTTCAACCAGTCATGAGATACTTAGACGATTACACTGGAACTATCAATGTTGCACAATTAAGTCAAGGTGGTAAACAGAGAATGTTATATGAATTCCAAGACGTATATCCAGTATCATATGCAGAACAATCAGTTGCAAGTTCAAACGAAGCAGGTGGAATTATGGAGTTTGAAGTCACATTCGAATATAAAAACTTTGAAGTTTCATATCCAAGTGAAGAAGACGAAGTAAGAACAGTAGAACCAATGAACAATGGTGCAAAACAAGACCCATCAGGAAAAGGAAGTATTTTAGGTGCAACTATGGATACACTCAAAGTGTTGTCTAGGTTCAATCCAAAGGCTGGAGAATACCTAAATAAACTAAGTGGTCTTGAAGGACAAATTACACGTGGTAAGAACATCAGTAGAAAAATTGGTGGTCTTAACATAGGTGGTGGTGATTAAGAATTAATTAATAAAGTGAGGATAATATAATGGCATTACCAATACAGTCGACACCGACTTATAGAACTGTTTTACCAGTGAGTGGACAAGATATAGAGTATCGTCCATTTCTAGTAAAAGAACAGAACATTTTAGTTCAAGCTAAAGAAGGTGCAGACGCAAAACAGACTATGCAATCTGTTAAAAAATTGCTACAAGCAGTGACCAATGAAAAGGTGGTTATTGAGGAATTACCAACTACAGACTTAGAATGGTTATTCATTCAAGTAAGAAAAGTATCTGTAGGGGAAACATCAAAATTAATGTTTCCATGTGTCAATAGAGAGTGTCCGAATACAAAAGACGTGACACTTAATTTAGATTCTATTGAACCTGAAGGTGAAATTCCTGAAGACTATACTGTCATGATTACTGACAAAGTGGGTTTAACATTAAGTATACCTACTGTTGCTGGAGTTGAGAAGGTTGCAGACCTAACAGAAGAAGCACAAACAGTAGAACTTATTAAAGAATCCATAGTAAACATTTTTGACGAAGAGAATGTTTATGAAGGTGCAGATTTGACTAAAACAGAACGAGACGAATTTGTGGAATCATTAACTTTCCCTCAATTAGAACTTTTAGGAAAATGGTTTGATACACTTCCTAAATTAACAACTAGTTTAGAATGGGATTGTGATGAATGCGGAACGAGGAATGAGCAGAAGTTAGAAGGAATTCAGAATTTTTTTTAATAGCTCTTTCTCATGAAAGTGTGTTTAATCATTATAACACTAACTTTCAATTAATGCAACACCACAAGTATTCATTGACTGAATTAGACAATATGATACCTTGGGAAAGAGAGATTTACATTAAATTGTTAATGCAACATCTCAAAGAAGAGAAGTCTAGACAAGAGGCAGAAAATGCTAAAATGAAAAGACGATAATTTAACAACATAATAAGGACACAAATTATGGCGGACACAATCATAAAGGAAAACAATACGACTAACGAAGTCGAAATTTCCTTAGACAAATACATGAAACTTATCGACCAGTTAGATGAACAGGAAGATAAGATTAAGGAAATGCAAGAAGAGGCTAAGAAAGCTAGGTCACAACTTGCACCACCTAAAAGAAAATTCATGGATTTGTTCTTAGACGACAATGATATAAATGAGAAATCAATTATTGGTTTTATCTCATTTGCATTAATGACTGTATTCGGTATTTGTGATTTGGTCACTGCATTCGCAGGTAAAGACCTTGTAATCTCAGATACTATTTACACTTCATTTGTCGTTGTGACACTAGGTGCATTTGGTATTAGTGAAGCAGGAAAAGCCTTCGGCGGTAAATAGGACTCGTATAAATGGAAGACGGAACCAAGAGTATAAGAGAACAACGGGAAGATTTAGCAAAAGAAATAAAAGACGTTAATGCTAAACTCAAGCCTGGTTTTCAAAAAATCATAAAAGATTTAGAAGAAGTTTCTCCACAAGTTGCTAAAATAACTGCAGACTTTAGGGAATCCAGTAAGGATTCCTTTACGGGTGCATTGGCAACTAAGAAGTTAAAAAATCTCAGTGGTCTTGTCGACAAATATATGAAAGAGGGTGAAGACGCACTTAACCCTAAAGAACTCAAACAACTACAATCAAACTTCTCTCAAGAAGTTAATGGTGTAATGGAAACCTTCGACTTTGAAGGAATGAGAAATGCACAAATAGAATTCAATGCAACTCAAGACGCATTAATGGAACTTGAAGACCAAAAACAAGCAAGACTTGAAGTTGCACTTAAAAAAAATAATGTTCTCGGTCAACTAGATAAAAAGATTGACGATGCACGTGCAAAATCATTTGATTTACAAGGTGCAGCCTTAAACGAGAACACTAAACTCATAGAAGATTTACAATCCCAAAGAAGAGATAAACAAGGTGAAATCACTGCAGCCTTTGATAGAGAGATTGCATTAGAGAAAAAATCATTAGAAGAAAAGAAAGAAGCACTCTCAGAATCTACTGAAGCATATCAAAAAGGTTTAGAAAAAGCAACTAAATTTGAAGGTATGGAGAAGTTCAGTGGTGGTATTGAAGAACTAACTGGAATTGATATACTTGGTTTTGCTGATACAGTCACTAAGAAAGTGAATGCAATCGGTGACGTATTAGGTGGTATTGGTGATGCACTTGGTGGTGGTTTCCAAGGAATGAAGGACAAGGTTTCAAATTTCTTCGGTGGAATGAAAGACATGTTCGGAAAGAAATCACCCGTTGCAGACGTTAAAGATTCTGCAGTTGGTGGTGCAGTTAAAGATAAAGCAGCTGGTATGGCAAAAGGAATGTCTACTGAAGCTGCAGATAAGTCAACTGGTATCACAAAGAAAGCAGGTAAGAGTGGTGGTTTCTTAGGTTCAATTGCAAACGGAGTTAAAAAATTTGGTGACTCTAAAGTATTAAAAGGTGCATTGACACTTGGTATACTTGGTGGAACAGTAGGATTACTTGCAATCGGACTAAAACAATTTATGGGTATAGACTTCAAAACCATGTTAAAAGGTTTTGTTGCACTTGGTGCTTTAATAATGTTTGCAAGACTTATCGGTAAAGCAACATTCGGAATTCTTAAAGGTGCTCTTGCAATCGGTATATTAGGTGCAGCCTTAATTCCATTTGCATTTGCACTTAACTTGATGAAAGACGCAGGTTTAGGAACTATACTAACCATTGCAGTTGGACTTACTGCACTAGGTGTTGCAGCTGCAATATTGGGTGGTATGCTTCCAGTAATGTTATTAGGTGCAGTTGCAATTGCAGCCTTAGGTGCAGCTCTGATTCCATTTGCATATGCAGCTCAAATGGCTGCTGGTGCATTCAGTATGTTTATTGGTGACGTTATAAAGATTAGTTTAGTTGACGGTGCAAACTTAATCTTAGTTGGTGCTGGATTAGCAGCTATTGGTGCTGGTCTAGTTGCAATGACTGGTGGTAGTCTATTAGGAAGTCTAATGGAAGGTATCGGAAGTCTGTTCGGTGCAAAATCTCCTATGGAGAAGGTCACTGACTTTGCAAAAGGTTTACAAGACGTAGACATGACAAAGATATCTCAACTAGGAGTTGCATTTAAGAATCTTAGTAATGCAAAAGACGCTATTGAGTTATTTAATAACGTTGATGCAAAAGCAAAAGGTTTAAAAAGATTTACAGAATCAGTAGACGAACTTTCAGAAGCACTTATCAGATTAGAAGAAGGTGCTCCTAAGAAGAAAGGTTGGTGGGACTCAATGGTTCAGTTAGCTGGTAAACTAATGGGAACTACTGAAGGACAAAGAGTAGAAGAACAAATTACACAATCTGAAGATAGATTAGTTAGAAAACAAACTGCTCGTGACCAAGTTCAAATAGACCCAACTGGTGTTAACGGCCCTGTATCAGATAGTGCAATGTCATGGGAAATGTGGGAAACCAAACAAAAACTTCTTGCAGATAGAGCAGAAGCATTCCCCGAACATGAAAAAATGCGTCAAGAATTTTATAATAAAAGTGGTAAAGAAATGGCAGAGGTTCAAGCAGAAGAGGTTAGATTATCTAGACTGCAAAATCAAATGCTAGAACACAATATTGTTGCAAGACAAAAATTTGGAATACCACATTTATATTCACCCGAAGAAATTGCAGCTGCTGGTGTTCAAGATACTGGTGGTGCAGTTAAGAATGCAAGACAAGAAGTGTCTGCAAGTGCTGGAACAGGTAATCAAATTGCAATGGCAAGTAATCAGAACATTGTCAATCAAGGAAGAACATACAATAACCTAAACAAACCACAAACTAACAATGACGACTATTCAGTCTATAAGTTTGGTGGTGCAATGGGTATTGGTGATGACGACTTCTAGTCTATTCCTTCCATTCAAGTTTATGTTTTAAATGTCTAGGGATAACCTTAGTCTTATCTTTATGAACTTGAGTATGTCCATGTGAAGGTGTTTCTTTACGAACACTAACATTAGGTTTTGGTTTGCCAAAGATTTTCTCCCAGTTATCTGAGTAGAGTTCTTCGTTTGAGTTCCGTCTTTTGGAACCCTTTCCTCCATGCCATTGTGTCATAATTCATTATAGTAGTGGTGGTTGATAATTCCAGTAAATGTATACTGCAGCTATTACACCTAGTATCCCTATCAATGCAGAGATAATAAATTGTTTGATAATTCTCTTTTCTCTTTTAGTTCTCATCTAATATTTCGATAACCTTTTTGTTCTGCTCTCTTCTTCTCGATTTTCTTTCTACGTTTAATATCTTGGTTTTTTTGATTCCTTAAATCATTCGCTTTGACATGATATTTTCTATCACGACATTCTTGAACAATACCTTTTTTCTCACATGCTTTTTTAAATCGTCTCAGCATTCTGTCGAAAGGTTCGACATTCTTATTTTTTGGATTAACTCTTGGTTCTACGTATGGCATATTATTTGAAAAACTGTTCTAAGGATTCCTCTCTGTTTTTAATTTTATCTGAACTATATTCTAGTTCTCCTTCTTTACGAAACACTAGGACAAATTCATGAACCTTTGCAGTGTATCTTTTACTTGCACACTTACCTGCTTGTAAGGCTGCAAATATAGTGTCGTTCTTCATTACAATTATATCATGTAATTTAAGACCCGACTTAGTAAACATATTTATGGTATCAGAATGAAACGGAATATACTTACCGTCTTTTCTCCAATCACCACAAACCCAAACAGCAAAACCGCCTGGCTTTAAAACTCTCTCTATGTTGTTTCCACAAACTTGTATCCTTTCACAAAAGTCTTCATACTTTCGTAGGTCGGATAGTTGACCTTCTGCACTTTCGTATCTTTCGATATCACCATAAGGTGGACAAGTCATAACTAAGTTTGCACTCTCATCATCTGTATGAGACATTTCACACCCGTCACTCTCTATAATATCGTAGTATCCGTCAAAGGAATGTCTTCCCATTTCTTCTCTGACTTTTCTTACTGTTTCAGAAGATACGTCATAACCAACATAATCTCTTCCTAATGAAGCAGACACAAATGCACGTGTCATTCTTCCAGCAAAAGGGTCAACGATTGTATCACCAACCATAGACCAATATTGAACAATGTTCTCACATAAACCAGCATGAAACTCTGACATCATTAAACCATTAGGAAGACGAGGACAAACTCCTCTCTTTTCTTCGTATGCAGTTAAGTATGCATCGTCCCAATTGTTCTTAGATGATTTAGTAGGTGTTATAACCGACTGAGGATTCCAACCAAACTGGTCGATAACCCTTTCGTTTTCATTCCATGGTAGAATGTTTTTGTAATATTCACTTTTCATAATAATCTAAAAGTGTGAAGTCACCCCACGCCTTACAGCAACCCGTTCTTCACCGACCAACTCCGCATCGTAATGATGTTGTTGACCTTTCCCTTACTAAGCACCCCCTTCATTTCCACGGTCTTAGTGTTGTGGTTGTCTCTATTCACGGACACATTGTAAAATAAACAACCACCCCTAATTAGAAATTAACTATCTGAAGCTAACTTCTTAAAGTAATCCATCGCGTCGTCTTCTTCCACTTGTGGTGAAGATTCTGCTGATGCGATTACAGGTTCTTCTGCAACACTTTCAGTGTTCACGTTAGACCAAGGCACTTCGTCTAGGTCTTCTGCTACTGACTCTGCAGTTGCATTAGATACGTTCCCAGTTAATCCAAGAACTCTATCGAGTTTCTCTTTGAGTTCGTCATACGATTTGAACTCACTAGGTGCAATCACTTCTTGCAATGAATAAGTAGAGTTATTTATCTCATTTAACCTATCTTCATCGTCAAAAAGTGGAGATGGTTTATCGAACTCTGATTTATCATAGTTCCAGTATCCATCTACTTTTCTGATTTTGATTTTGAAGTTTGCACCTTCTCCTCTTAAATCAAAAGGATTGATTGCTTGTTCGTCTTCAAAAGCAGGTGATATTGCTTCTTTGAGTTGTTCAAAGATTTTTTTACCGTATCTATATTTAAATACTTTTCCTTCGTTATCGGGATTTTTAGGGTCTGAGATAACATAGACATTAGACACATAATGTAAACGTCTTTTTTGTTTACGTGCAATTTCTTTGTTAGCTTCAATCCCAGTATTCCATAACTGAGAATTGTATTCTGAGACAGGGTCTTGTTTATTGAGGGTAGTCAAAGACTTCTCAATATACCAGCCACCTGGCCCTTGGAACCCGTGGTCGAAATATGATACCCAAGGCATTTCTTCGTTTTCGGGAGTTGGTAAGAAACGAACTACTGCATAACCATTACCTGTTTTATCAAGTTCAGGCTTCCACATAGTATCGTCTGAGTAGGATTTTTTTGCACCTTCTGTAGGTGAAGCAGTTTCCATAGCTGCTCTTAGTTTATCTAATGATGTCGACATTGTATTCTCCTATTGTATCGCATTGTATTAGCATTTTATTATGCATAGAAACCTTAGTTCCTATACTCCTATTATAGTGTATCAATGATAATCCTACAAGAGGGTTTTTCAAAGATACCTCATATTTATATAATTTATAATCTTAGGATTTGATTTTTTATACATACTAGTGTATGTTCCTTGAAACGCTTCTATATACATAAATCAATCAACACCTCTTTATACTTCTTATAATCAACACTTATAAAACTCTTATACTTGTTAATCCTATTCTGTATATCGGGGTAGACGAGGGTCTCGGAAATCGATTTTTCCCAGTCCTTTGTAAATCCTATAATCTCGTCCATTATACAAATTGTTTCGAGGGATATCTTTTTACCCATAAACTCTTTGAGTAGTATAGGGTGTTGTCCGTTCTTTACTTCTAACACTTTATTGATATTCCTCTTACGAAGTAAATCAGATACTTCCGTTTCAAATAGATACGATAGTTTCTGATTTCTCTTCTTCCATTCCTTATAGACTTTGACACACTCATTATCAAGTAAGTCTCCAGCCCATAAATCTTTTAGAGACAAGTTTGCAATATAGAAATCTTGCAATTCTTGTTTATGGGTTTTGAACAATTTACCAAAGTGGTATTTGTCCTTACGTTTTAGAAAAGAATTGATATCACTTTTCACTTTACCATTGTATTTTATAAAGTCATAATCCTTAGAATGGAAATGCAACTTTATCCCAAGGTAAAGTGTATAAGCGTCGTATCCTTCTCTACTCGTCATTAAGTGATTATCTTTTTCTCTGCTGGAACTTCGATACCACTTACTGCAGTTCTATGTGCTTCTGACACTTGGTCATTACACTTAGCAATAAAAACATATGAACCGAATATCATTTCAGTTGGATTCACTTCACCTGTCACTGCAACACCTTTAGAGAAACCCATTCCTCCTTCGGGTGTGTTGACAATCATTTTGGGATTTGCAAGTGTCACTGGTTTACTAGAAACCAACTCACCAACATACTCACCACTTGTAGCAACAACTGCTACTATATCACCTTTCTTCATAATTACTCCTAATCTGAAAAGAATGAGGTTATATTTCCTTTAGAATTATTACCTCGGTTAATTAAATTTAAACCAGCAGCTTCTGCTTCCAGTTTATCTTTGAGAGGTTGTGTTAATAACCTCTTTGCACTTTCGGGTTCGATATTGTTTAACTCACAAACCTTAACGATTGCAGACATAACATCTGCACCTCGTCCTTTGACTAATAGTTTTTCAACTTGTTCTGAAAATTCTTTACGTGTAATCATATTAAATTTGAAAGGTCAGTTTCTTGAACTTCCTCACCATAATCAAAATTCTCAATCCAATCTTGCATGACTCTATAGTATGCATAATATGTTGGACTATGTCCGTTCATATCCATACCTTCACCACCTTCAGCGTAAGGGGTCTCTAAGTAATCAATAAGTGTTTGACATTCGTCTAAGTGTTCTTGTGTAAGTTCGTCTTCACTTCCTATTTCAAGATACTCTAACATATTATTATATGCATTATCGTATGCTTCTTGATGAATCCAATCATCTGCTTTATGAAATATCTTACCCCAATTCCAATCTTGTTTTAGATTGAATTTATTTTCATCATAAAAATCTGCCATATTAAAACCTCAAGTTATATCTGTTATCGGGGTCGACTGGGTCTACTTGTAAAGGTAAACCAAAGAAGTGTTCTGCGTCCCATGAGTCATAGTTGTTATCCCAAAACCAGTCGTGTCCTTCTTCACTGACACCTTCTAGAATTGCATCTTCATCTGCTTCACTTCCTTCTGCAAGGTGAACATAAACATCACGTCCACACTCATCAAATGATTCTACGAATTCGTTTTCAGAAAACTCATCAGGTTCCATATCACCTTCTGCATCATCTGACATATATTCTTCTAACAGTTCTTTATCATCTTCGTCTAATACCTTAATGATATAAGCACCACTTCTCCAAAGACATTCAATGACAACTCTATCTTCACTATCGTTATCTTTGAACACTTCACGTTCTACATACGACTTTTTAAATTTCGGATAAATCGTATATTCTTTTCCGACTTCAATTTCCATACTATACTCCGTATAAATTATTATATCTTTTTCTTAAATCTACTAACTCGTCAATGTAGTCCAGTGGATTCCCGTAAAAAATCTGAAAGGCATTGTGTCCTTCCACACCTACTAGTGCAACAATCTCTTCGATTGCTTGACCAGTTAATTCTTCAACCATTAATGCATATGCAGTCATTTGTATCATCCATGGTTTAGTCATATATTCTTCTTTGTATTTTCCACTAGACTTGAAATCTATTACAGATAACACTCCGTCTAACATACCAATACAATCTACACGACCAGCCATTTTTAGATTAGGACTCCACAATGGTGCTTCTAAAGCAAGTGGGACGATTTCGTCTAACACTGGTTGAACTGCTTTGAACATTCCTTCTTGAAGGACATTATCAAACTCTATAAACTCTTTATCTTTTCTGAGATAGTCTTCTATGTTTTGGTGGAAACTGGTTCCTCGTTTTGCAGCTTGTGAAGATATCTTATTTGCAGTTTCTTCACCTACACGTTTTCTCCACAACTTGATATGGTCACGTGATAGTAGAGAGGTGACAGTTGTGACACTTGGATATTTTGCACCAGTGTCGTCAACGTAAAATCTTTTTCCGTCTTCTTGTATTGTGTTAAGTTTGATATTCTCTAAATCAGTGATATCCATAGTTTGTAATTTTAATTGTGTCATTCTATTTTACTTCTTTTTACTTTGTAAGTCAATGTGTTTTTTGACAATCTGTTCAGTCTTGACTTCCTTAACAGATTTTTTATAAAGGTGTGAACCCTTATGATTCTCTCCTACCTTTGCAAGAACTTCTTTAAACCCGTCATCAGTTTTAACTCTATCACCATGACCACCAACTGTATCGGGTGCATGAAGGATAACTTGTTTAAGGTGTGGGTTGTCTTCTTTGAATTGGTCTAACTTTGTATAGGACATAATACGTTCTTCTATACAACCAGTTTCTTCATTCTTAAATGTGTAAGTCGGCATTATATATCTCTGTCTTGAATTACTTTCTCGACCATGTCCTTCACTTGTTGTTCTTTATACCATAGACCACTGAGAAATGAAGTTGTTTCATTGTCCCATTCGATAACATATCTTCTATAACCAAAAGGTCTCTCGTAAAAGATTCTGATATCACCATAATTTTCAACTAATATTCTCATGACATAAAACTCGGAATGGGTCTACCAGTCCATTTTGCAAATTCTTTTTTGTAGACTGCATAGTATTTATGGTATGCATCTATAACACTTTCAGACTTCACGTCTTCAGGCATACACTGAGGTGGTTCGGTGAACTTAGTCTTAGGTATGTTCTTTGGAACTTCTGATAACACTACACATAGTTTTCTGTATGTCTCATGAACTTTACCATAACGGAAAGTGTATTCAAAACATAACTGTCTCCATAGTGCAAGTAAGTGTTGATAATTTTCTACACTCTCTCTAGCCCATACTGCAGTTGGGTGATTGATATGAGAAGCTTTGTAAAGTGTTTCTTCCATTAATTGTTCGGGGTGTCTCCACCTACGAATTCTACGATTGAGTTTTGTTCTTCCTTCGTATTCTTCTCCGTCCAACATTCTATGTGCAGTAGACATAAGTTGTGCATACTCAATAATCATTTTAACAACATGTTTGTCACAATGAAGTGTTGCACACTCTGTCGGGTCTTTACTCAAATAAAATAAGTTCATAATGATTTAATCTCCCCTAAGATTTTTTCTACATTTACCCATGAAAGATGTCCAATGACATCATCAGTTATACCACTAGTATAACACAACTCTTCTCCTTCGAGAACCGCTAATTCCCATAAACCTTGTTTACCACCATATGAGAAATCGTGTTTCACTACACTTGCACCATAACCATTTGGAAATGAATACTTGTGTTGCACTCCACCATTTACATAATCAGTATCCTTGAGATACTCTCTAAAGTTTTCTACAGTATCATACACTCTTCTTTCTCCTCAATATAATACAACTTATTATAACATGTAGAACATGCTTGTCCTACCCCATAAACATAATTATTTCTTTTCTCAACGTGAGTGTCAACTGGGAT
>Ga0213867_1000415_pt1 | contig 19399 bp, 16 predicted proteins | sample PICome_12_FD_160120 | JGI IMG/M metagenome (GOLD analysis project Ga0213867, IMG submission 160120) | Coastal seawater microbial communities near Pivers Island, North Carolina, United States - PICO540 | ecosystem: Environmental > Aquatic > Marine > Coastal | place: USA: North Carolina... | reverse complement strand
GTACCATCCCAATCATTAAGAGCCTTGTGCCATGCAGCACCCCAACGGATAGTTACTCCTAGTTCTTTAGCTGCCTTGAGCATTGCATCAGCGATCTCGTCGTATAGGTTCAGTTCCCAACGACCACCATCAACCCAAGCCATAAGGTCTACTGCGTTACCTTCAAGGTGTTTAGACTTCATGGTTTGTGATGCACCTTTAGCGACCAAGGCTTCCTGTTCTTGAATTGTACGTAGACCACAGATCACAGAGAAGTCCTGCTCAGATAACTCAATAGCCCTCTCCACTACAGCTACTAGCCGTGGATTTACACCTTCAAGTTTCTGTTTACTTCGATTACCTAAAACGTATCCCATCTTATTCTCCTTGAATTAGTTGACCAGTTTCTGGATCATGTGTTCCTGAGTATAGCGTATCCCAAGCTGCAGCACGAGTCTCGTCATCTGGACGTGGGCCTACGTTACCACTAGGGCTTAGTCGTGGACGTGGACTGCTAGGAGTAGCCTCAATAGCTGTACTTGCTATACGTTGTACATCAGTAAACTTATTAGCTGTTACATCACGTAGACGTTGTAGTGCTTCTCCTCGTGTCACTGTACCGTCATTGTTTGTATCTAGGCTTTGGTTAGCACTGTAGTTTTTAGAGCCTTTACTGTACATCACATAAGAGTCACTCTTACCTACAGCACGAGGCCAGTGGACTGCCATATAGATGTCACCTGTATTCTTAATACGTCCTTGGAATCTACTCAAGTATCTGTCTACATATACCATCTGCTCTGCACGAGTCATCTTAGCTAGTTCTTCAGTGCTTGTGCCAAGGTCCCCTGCAGTTGATTCAATAAACTGTATCAATCCTGTAGCACTAGAAGTCGTACTCTTCTCTGATGGCGAGAAGGAACCAATAGTCTCAAAGTCCATAACTGCTAGTAGTTGATCAGACGTAACACCAAGCATATTAGCTGTATTATCTACTGCATTAAGAAACTCTGTATCTCCTTGAACATCTTCAGGAAGATCATACGTAATACCTTCAGGAAGTTGTGCTGCAGTAGTTTCTGCAGGAGCAGTAATATCCTGTTCTACACCTTCAATGGCTAGTTCGTTAATGCCTCTTTCAATAATACTTAATGATTTACGAATGTCAACAGCTTGTTCATAACCTTCAGGGAAATTAAACTGAACAGAAGCTAATTTAAATCCTTTATCAGTCATCTCACCTTTATAAAGTCTTTGTGCAACATTTGCTGCTTCTCCAGTAATGTAGTAAGTATTATCCTGCGCATCCCATACTGCACCTGTAAGAGCGTTTTCGATACTTTGTACGTTAGCTTCTAGGGCCGTTTTCTGCAAGGTTGCGGCACTACGAAGAGCAATACGCATTTCATCTGCAGCCTCACGGTCTACTGCAGCTACCATATCCACAGATGCTTTTAAATTAGGGTTGTTAAAAATCTTAGACAGTGTAGCAGAGCTAAAGAAATCTTTCTCAGTCAACATACCTGCAGTCATTGACATAACACCGTTGTAGAACTGTTTAATAGAATCAGGATTCTGCATATCTGACGGTTTAAGAACATTAATTGCTGCTACACCCCCGTCCACTGCAGCTTTTCTTTTCTCCTTAGGCATGTTTAAATAAGGTTGAAGAAACTCAGGGGCAGTGTCAAGGCTGAAAGTTGTGTTAGCATTAACAGGGGTAGATACGTCTACTGCCTGTAAGTCTGTTAGTAAAGCACCTTTATTTGTGAAAAGGTTTTTAATAACTTCGCTTGTAGCAATTTTATTTAAAGTCTCTGGTAAACTAATTCCACGTTGCGCAGCCCATACCTCTCCGTTTAATGCTGCATTGACTGCAAAAGCTTCGTCCACATTCTCTGCGGATTGAATCAATGCTGACGCATAGTTCTTAATCAATGAATCTGGATTCTTAGATTTCTGCAGTGTTTCTAAGAATGCTTTCTGACCATCTAATTGTTGTTTAATCTCACCCCATTGTTCATCGGTTACATAGGCAGGTTTAATAATCTTTATACGCATAAGATCATGCTGTGCTATTGCAGTCTCTATTTCACCTAGTGTAATAGGCTGACCTTGTTGACTTTTGTTAACAAAGCTTGCAATAATTCCTGTATTAAAAGAATCTACAACTTTATTGTATTCACCTTTTAATTCAGACTCCCAGTTAAGTTTATTACCTGCAGCTACCATAGATAGTTTAGTCTGAGCAATAGCAAGACCTTGAACAGTCATCAATGCATCTGCTCTAAGTTCTTCAGCAGGGGCTTCAGGGTTCTTGAAAGATGCAGCAGCTAGAGCCATACGGAACTCATCAGTATTCTCTACTGCAGCCATAATCTGCTGATCACGACTCTGACCTACATACTCAAAAGGACGATCAAAGATAACTTCGTACTCAGTCTTGATACGATCAATATCATAACCTAGACTATTATACTTACGTACAGCATCTTTTTCTAGTTTTGTAGCGTTTACAAAGTCTCTTTTTTCTAATCTTAATTGCTCTGCGTCTTCAAACTGTCTGAATAGTTCATTTCTCGCACGATCTTCTCCACGAGAAGCTTGTCCTCTGGCATAGCTTGTAGCAAATCCTCCTACACCCCCTAGTAGAGTGTTAGCCATAGAAAGTTTAGAACGATCTACTTGTGTCTGTGCTCGAATCTGTGCAGCTTGTATATTAGCTTGCATAGCTTCAAACTTAGCTTGAGTTTCCCCTGTCTTGTCTTCCACAGGTTGAGCAACAGGACGCTCGTAACCTATATTAAAAGAACTCTTAGGTGCGAATATATCTTGAGCCATTAGATTACCTTCCTAGTGTTGCCCTTAGACGTTCTGCCTCTGCATCTTGGTCTTGACGTAGCAGTTGTTCATATATGTTAAAGAACTGATCATCCATCTTACGGTTAATACTTTTCTTCAAAGACAATTGAATCTCTGGTGAGAAACCACTCATGTCAACTAATACTTTTAATTCGTTGAATAGTTTGAATGCTTTCTCTTTATCTGCAGTATCACCTTTTAATAAATCAAATGCGTAATCAGCTTTAGTGTTGACTTCCTTACGGAACTTGTTTAGCTTCTTGTTGCTTGTAAACAATTGATTCTTAGCGTCATACCACTCAGCTTGTTTCAAACTACCAATACCAAGTAGTTGAAGTATTCCTTCCGTAACTCCCATCTCACCTGGAATTGTGATACCATTCTTACTACGATAGATACCGTTGTTAAAGATACCGTAAGCCTTTGCTATATTATCAATACCTGAAGGTTGACGTAGAATCTTAATTACATCCTCAGATAACATCGTTCCACGATTGTCTCTCATTGATGTATAAGCTTCCAAGAATGCATCAACTATACCACCTGTGATCTCACCCGATGGACCACCTACTACTTCAAGAAACTGACCCTCTTTGATCTTACGATAGGTATCTACAATAGCACCTGCAGGAGCAAGACGACCTGCAAGGCCTGTACCTACTTTACCGTCTGTATCTTTTAGTAGTAAGTCTGTGATACCATCAATCATACCCCATTTTAGGAATGTGAATGTAGTACTGTCAGGCTCTACTCCTAAGTATTCAGCTAATGAGTCGGCTGCGTGTGTAAGACCGAAACCTGCAGTACCGTAGAACGGCATAAGGACACCAAACATACGAACACGTTCCGCTTTAGTGAAGTTACGTCCTACAAACACAGACTCCATTGCACGGAATGTGTGAGACAACCATTGTGTAGGAACTCGCATCAAACCACTTTGAATCTGAGGACGACCTACAGCAGTCATGTTGAACGTCAAGTCTTGGTCACGTCGAGTAATCCATTGACGAGCACGATCACTTAGAATTGATACTCCAGGATTCTTAGCTTTAAACTCTAAGATAGCAGTGTATGTACCTGTTAGACGACCTAGACGTTCACCTTGGTTGAATGGAATCAAAGCTAAGTCTAACCCTTGACCTACTCGTTTCTTTGTAGTCAACCAAGTCTTACGTAGAGCAGATGGAGCATAGCTTTCACCACCGAATCCTGAAATACCCCATGCTACACCAGTACCTTGTTCGATAGCTTCAGCATCAATGACATCACGACCAGAAGTACGAACGTATTCCATGATTTCTTTAACTTCGTCAGCCTCTAAGCCGTAATACTTAGATACACGTTGTATTCCTAGCTCCATAGCTTCAGGGGCCTGATGATATAAACCACGCATACTTAATGTCAGACCTGCCCCACGGAAACCATGCTTCGGTGAGATAGCCATGATTGTTGTAGCGTGTGAAGCCTGAATGATAGCCTGCGATACGTTAAAGAATCCGAATGCAGATTGGAAACCAACATTCAGTAGAGCATTGCTTGGATCACCGATACGTGTAGGAATACTTGTCTTCTGAAATATAAACTCAGATAGTTGTCTACCTAGTTCATCCATAGTCTGAGCAGCTTCACCTTTTATACCCATCCTACGTTTTTCGATACTTTGTATTTCTCTCATACGTCTATCGAATGCAGTATTACCTGTAACTTCTGCTCTCATAAACAGGTTACGGTAGTCTGTAGGCGACACGTTTGCAGGTAACCAATTAACACCTGCTTGTTGTGCTTTCTTAACCCAACCTACCATAGCATTGTATGTATAAGCATGGTTGGATAACTCTTGAACGGCTGATCCGAACTGTTGAGTTATTGTATCCATTGGGTCTTGGTTGTAAGTTTTCTTACCACCGAATTGAGGCAGAACAGTGTCTTGACGTGACAGTTCCTTTTCTACATAGTCAGAGAAGAACATCTGATAGGTAGCATCCTCAGAATCTACGTCTTGAACATATGCATTACGTTCTTTATACGCAATAACACCATCCTCTAAATCCCACTTATTATTTGCTGAGAACTCACGTAATTTTTCTAGATTAGTGATGTTAGGGTTCCAATCTTTGTTTGCTTCTATTACACTATCGATGTCATCACTACCATCCATTAGTGCTTTCTGTATATTCTCTAATTGAGTTTTAGCAGTTAAGGCATCTGCCTCAGTAAATGTTGTTAACAAAGATTTAGGATACTTACCTTCACGTCCTAAAACTACGAAGTAATTAGCATTAGGGTTAGTACGAGGGCCACCTGCATTGAAACCCATAACATCCTGAGGCTCTAATGCATCAACTTTCTTAGGACGTGTTACGTAACGAACACCTTGATCATCACGATCTAGTTTCCATACACTAACACCTTCATCCAACTCACTTCTTACTAAACGTGTGTTGCTGTTTAAGTCTAATATTAAATCATCTGCAGCAAGGTTAGATTTATTATAAGGCTTTGCAGGTACACGGATACCGTCAGGCATCTCTAATGCTACATAACCTTTCTGAACATATGTACGCATGATGTTGTTAGAACGTACAACGGCTGCAGTGTTAGAAATAGCAACCTCTGCATCATATGCATCAATAATTCTCTGATCAGGTAATTTACCTGTTAACCTTTTATAATGATTAGAAAACTGTTCTTGTGTATACCATGCACGGCGTTCAGCCTCAACAGGATCATCACGTAGTTTACCAACAATAGAAGCTAGGTTAGCACGTTCAGTTGCGTTTAGGGCATTGATCTTCTTTGCTTCACGTTGAAACACACCCTTTACTGCAGACTGTGCAGACTCACCCATCTGAGCTAGTGTAGTTAGACGATCAACACCACGTAATGCAGTAGAACCCATAAGGGTATTACCGAATACTTTACCTAAAGTGTTACGTACAATACCACGTTCCATCTGAACTAACTCAGTAGGATCAATGGATTCAATATCACCAGTTAAGTCTAGGTTCTGCCTGTATTGTACTACATAACCTTGTAGTTCATCTGCAGAGTTACGAACTGGTACAACTTCACCGCCTGTTTTTTCTGCTAGACGTTGAACTGCAGCAGAAGGTTCACCCGATGGTGTTGGTTTGTAAGGAGTACCGTCTGTAGTTTTACCTAACTTAACATTAACAATGTAGTTACCGAAACCTGTGCTTTCTAAGTCTGATGCAAATACAGGATTATCTACACGTTGTTCAAAGTCAGCTACCACTTTAGCTACAGAGTCAGCCATAGATTTTTTATCTAAGACACGACCCATGGCACCGCTCTCGTAGATATTCTTTACATCTTCAGCTAAACGGTTCTTATTTAGTGCTCGTGCATACCAACCTTCAGGTGTTGGGGTAGCAGGAGGGTGCGGGTTAATAACACGAGGTCCAAGGTCTGCACTGACTTCAGGATCAGAATTACGTTTTAAAATACCTTCACCAACCTGAGCAGCAATCTCTGGTCCTTCAAGCTCTGTAATACGAGCGATACGAGTAGTTGGTTTAGAGGCGGCACGAGCAGCTTTAAACCCTACACCTGCTAGTTCACCTAAACCTGCAAGATCAAGAAGTGCGAAAGCTTTGTTAATATTAGAGTCTCTGTCATAGCCATTGTTAGCAGCTACGCTTTTCAACCACTCAAGTTTATTAGCGTCATTCTCACGAAGACCTTCCTGCATAATTTCTGTAGCAGTTTGTTGAAACCATTCCTTATACTCACTAGGAGACATGTTGAGGCGGTTAAACAACATTTCTGTACCTAGACGTTCAGTACGATCAGTAAGTGTCTCAGGAACGCCTATAGTAGACTCTCTGAGTACATATGATCCGAAGTCTAGTACACGGTCAATGATACCTGTCTCTTCTTGAGAAGAAAATTCTTGTAGTATACGTTGCTCAATACGGGTATTGACTGCAGCACGGATGTCAAGAGGGCTAACATCATCATTAGATAGAGCTTTAGCTTGCTCATAGAAGAACTCTGGGTTCTCCATAAAGTCTTTACTCTTGAAGGAAGCATTATCATAAGCTCTCTGCAGTTCTTCTGCTTTCATTTCTTGAGTGTAAAACTTATCACGAATAAGAGATTCAACAGGGTTAGCACTCTGAAACAACATTTGTTTAGCTTGAGAAGGAGCCACGTCCTGCCCAGTAGCCATAAAAGCTTCTTGTTTACTGTCTTCAGAGTCTTCTTCTAGGGTTACAGAAGTGCCGAACTCCTCATCAATAGGTGTAACTGTTTCTTCGATGAAGTCGATGGGGCGTTCTATATTCATGTGTATAACCTTTTAGTATACGCTTGATGGGGTGCGGAAGACACCGCCAGAACCGATACCTGCGGTAAATAGATTCTGACCGAAATTAAGAGCAGTTCCTGCAATGCCCATGTAACTTGATGCTTGAGAAGAGAACATACCTGCTCGTGCAGATGCTACATTAGCTTGTGCTTGTAAAACCCCAGCTTGGCCATATAAGGTGTTAATCTCTGATTGTAAGTCTAGGCCACGTTGACGACCTTGGAAGATACGCTCTGATAGTCCTGACTGTTGTGAAGAGTAACCTAATGCAGCCGATAGCTCTGAGCCAATAGAAGCTGCACCACCTGATACTGCAGAGGAACCTGCAGCACCCATTGCTTGAGCTACGTTACGCTGACGTGCTCTCTGTATTTGAGCTTCACGTATGGCTTGTCTTCGTTGCCTACGTACAGCCAATCTTTCTTGTTGTTGTTGAGATGTAGCTACTTGCTTCTGAACTTGAACTTGTTGAGCTTGGACTCCTGCTACTTGAGAACTAACCTTGCCAATGCTTGTTTGTATTTCAGTAAGTTCATCTGTAGCTGTTTGAGCTTGAGCTTGTGCCTCTTTTGCTTTCTTAGTCATCCCTACAGCTAGGCCTACGGAAGCGCCGATACCTGCGCCGACTAGAACACCTAAACCTGTAGTAGCAACAGTAGAAGCAACAGCAGCCCCAATAGCGGCACCAATAGCAGTAAATACAGCCATATCATAATTCCTTTATATAAGCAGTTTCTATAGCCTTGAAACCTTTGCGTTTAAATAGAACACCTGCTTTTCCACCAAGAACTACATCAAGCGCAGATAGTCTTGCGTAGTCACACCCTAGTTTAGTTGCCCACTCCACGTATGCATCTATTAACTTAGGTGCTGTCTTACCATTTCTGTGAGAGGGTTCTAACCACAGCATTAATTCTTGAGATACAACCAAGTCATTAATCGGTAGCTCTGTTACTACTCCTGCAATAGCACCTACTATCTCTTCATTAAAACAAGCAACCTTAACTATACCTGCATCACTATCTATTAGTTGTTGTAGTGTGTTAGCTACTTTGTTAGGGTTGATTGTGTTTAGTGCAGGATGGTTAGTTTCCTTAGAGAATAGTTTTGCTGCAATAGTAATATCTAAAACGTCACTATGGTTAGCGTCACGTATTGTATAAGACATAGAGTCTCCTATTAGTGTGTAGGGTTTACACCGCCAAGTATTGAATAACCAAGAAGAACGAAGTCCTTACCTTCTTCACTCTCGAAACGTAGTCGCATAGATCGTCCACGTCCTCTTAGTTTTAATCTTGTAGTAATAACATCTTCAGGGTAATCAAAGGTAGGAGCAGTTATAGTATATTTAAATCTGTATGCCTGTTGAGCAGTACTTGAAGGATTATCTTTGAAGTCCCAGTAAGCTTTTACTAACATTGATGATGGTTTATCTAATGAGTAGTTACCTAATCCATCGTCTACAAAAGCAGTCTCAGTAACTCTCATATAGGTAGTGATGTAAGGCGCAGTCTTCTTTAGAAGAAGGTCACCCATAAAGTCATACCCTGCTTCTGCGAATGATGTGTAATCTGTATCACCCCAATCTAAGAAAGAATCGCTTGTAAACCTTGAGAAGGTAATCTTACTAGAAGCGTTATCTTTAGTTATAAAATATACCCCAGGCTCTCCCCCTGTCTCTTCTACAAACTGTTCAGATACAACATCATCACCATCTGTAGTTACGACATCATCTCCGTTAGATAAGACAACATCGACAGGTAGTCTGCTTGAACCTAGTCCTATATAGAAGAATGAGCCAAGGATGCAGTCTGAGTTAGACTCCTGATCGTTTACTCTCCAAGGAAAGAACGCCTGAATACTAGCATCCAAGACTAGGATATTGTTTACTTTAGAAGCAATAGGCTCATCCTCGTCAGGCCAAGCCCAGTACACTCTTTTATTTACAGAGTCGAAAGATGCAATAGTTCTTGACTTAGAAAAGTTAGGGATAGAATCCCAGTAGGATTGAATTGTACCTAGTGTTAAGTTGCTCTCAACAGGACGACCAGTAGAGGGATCAAACTGGAATGTGTGAATACCGTTCTTACTCCACCAGATAGGTGTGCCATCTGCAACAACAAAGCTTCCAGAGTTTAAGATACCTACGTCTGTAACCTTACGGACTGCAAAAGCGGTAGGGCTAAAGACACCATCAATACCTTCAATGCGCCATACACCGTTATCGGCAAATACATATAAGCTTGCATCAATAACGTATAAAACCTTAATACCTGCAGCACCTGCAATCTTAATTACTCCGCCATCCGTAGCGAGTAAGTCACTGATCTGTTCAGATGTTGGATCGTTCTGTTGATAACAATAACCAAGTTGTGAGAACTTATCTACTAACTGACTAAATATGATAGTGTCTGTATTCTTTGTAGAGTCAAGACCTGCGTAGAACACACGACCTGCAAAGGTGGCTACAGTCTTAAACCTAGTCTCTTCTATTTCTGTAGATAGCCCTGTAATACCAGAAGCAGTGGCACGATCCTTAGCGAAGAAGTCAAGTAAGTAATGACCGTTCCCTGTAAGTGTATTACCTGAGTAAATCTTATCCCACTCAGTTGAAGAGAATGTGCCTGTAGATGTTTTACCTGAGTACCATGCGTGTGTTAGAGGGGGATACTCACTAGAGTGTGCTGATTGATAACTTGTTAGAGCAGTGTCACCGTTAGGTGCAACCCACCCTGCGTTCTGTGTATCGTACTTACGTTCATCAGAAGGGGTTGCCTTTGACTCATAGTATTCTGTAGTGTCACCCTGCCAATCAAAGTCACGTACTTTAAAGTCAATCTCTGTAGCAGTTACTGTAGCCTGTAGAATATCTGTCTCTAGGTAGATAGGGTTGATAGCTTCAGACACTACAATAAGAACACCTTTAATAGAAGTAAACTTACACTTAGCCTCTGATGCACCTACCCCGCCTGCTACTTCATAAGGAGTCAGGTCTACGCTCATGTTAATTACGTTGCTTGAGATAGAGGCACCTGCTTTATTGTAGAAATAAAGAGTAGCCCCTGCTTGTACAACTAAGTACTGAACACCAGGAACACCACCTGCATTGTACCAATCTCCTGTAGTTACTACCGTACTGTCTGTAACAGTAAAACTAGATAGCTCATAGCTTTCTTCTTTAGTCAAACCTTTACGACGACGACGAGTGCCATCACGTAAAAGATCACAGTTTAGTTCATCAACGGATGCGTCAGGAGGGAAGGTTAATTCACCTGCCTCAGTAATCAAACCTTTGATAAAGGTATTAACTGTCCTTTGCGTTAGATTCTGTGGCATTTCGTTTCTTACGCTCCTCGTAGTCCTTACCGAAAGCCTCTCGACGTACAGCTTTAGAAGGAGTGGCCTTATTTAAATAATCTTGTATAGCTCTCTTAGCTTTATCTAGTGATGTATACTTTCCACTTAAATCTCTTGGAACCTTGCCTTTTTCTACATGGACCTCGAAGAATATGTAACCACCTGGGGATTTTCTTACATGGATAGGAGTACTTAGTTTTGTTGGACATGTGGCTTTCAGAGTTTTCTTGTCGTAATCAATATCGAACTCAACGTCTACCATAAGTCGGCCTTTTTATTCGTTGCTCTTCGTTCTTATATAAGTCGTTCTGTAGGTATACTTTCTGACGACGAGCAGACTGTTCTATCTTCTGATCCACACCACCCTTAAATAAAGAGAAGCACCTTGATTTAGCTTCTGTTAGGATGTACTGAATATAATTATTATCTAATTCAAAGGAGTCATTGTCAGAATCAAAACCTTCTAAAGAAGGAACTGTTTGAGCATACATAGCTACCCTAGCTCCTACTCCATAAGTACTTTGAGAACTATCCCAAGAGTCTAGTACAACAAAGTCATCATTGTAAAGAGTGTAGTAATCTGGTTGTTTATCGTTGCGAACCCACGCCCTTATGTTTGTAGCTTCAAAAGTTTTATCAGATAAGACTGCTGCAACGGTGTTGTCATCCTCAGAGTAGAGTTCCATAAATTCAAGGATATCAATATACTTCAATTCTTTCCATTCAGGTGTGGTGGTGTCACTGTTAACATTATATCGAATAGAGTGTATCCTTTGTATATCAAAAGGTGTTAGACTATCGAAAGAGAAAGTAGTTGGTCCTGCAGTATTGCTGATACGGTTTAAAAATTTAAGTTTATTGTGTTCTGGTATAATACGAGAATGTACAAGATCGTAGTATGTATCAAAGATTACATTCTTTATTTGCTGTGCTTCAATACTATCATCTGTTGAGTTTACATTCTCAGAGTCCATGTCTGAAAGTATAGACTGAACCATCTGTAGAAATGTTGGTTTAACGTAAGCCATTGCTTAACTCCTATACTTCAGGGGTTCCAGAAACTTTAATCATAGCGTTTGCAACAATAACAGTAGCAGATATATCAGAAATAACTTCTACAAAGAACTCATCATACTGTGATAAAGTCGTCTGAGCAAAACAAGTAACCTGATGCCAATCCCCTGATGTTGAAGTTATGATTGACTTTGATCCTGGGATACCAGTGCTTGTAAAAGGATCGTCATTAATATAAAACTGTAGTTGAGCATCGCCTCCAGATGACTGCTTCACGGAAAAGGTTGCAACAATATCAACATGGATGTCTTGTGTGCCTGTATACTCAAGACCTGAACCAGCAAGAGAACCTGAAGAGATTAATTCAAAACCTTCATTATTATAAAGAGTGTACCCTGAAGTAGGTACTACAGGTGTTGTTGATGTGCTTACACTAAGGCTAGCAACCCCTGATGTATTAAAACCTGCATCAGCAGTACAGTGTACATGAGAGGGTAGCCAAGAACCAGACCCTGCACCATCAGCATAATACAGTTCTCCTGCTCCTGCAGAAGCTACACCCTTCGGCTCGTGGAGATAGGGGTCTGTAAGTGTTGAGTGATTTACGTTTGCCATTTATTTGTCTCTCCTAGAGCATATGAAGGTAGCCCCCGAAGGGACTACCTATTAGTAAGTTATACGTTAGGGTTCGATACGACAGTAACGATACCTTCTGGACGGTACTTCTTAACACCGTAACGAGCAGTTGTAACATACTCGTGACGTTGATAGTCTTTGTTGTACTCGTAATCCACCTCTGGCATCTGACGCCATGCACCCACGAATGGGTTAGCTGTAGCATCTGCAGAGAAGAACAAGTTAGCAACACCGTTTGTTGAAGAGAAGTCGTTAGTTGTAGAACCGTCACGCTCTGCTAGAGCAGCATCTGCGACAGTGTTCTTCAAGTAGTTCGATGTATATACGTCGAAACCGTATACGTTTGCTACGAAGCGCATACCTGTTGCGATACCATCACGAACAATACCTTCCCACATTGGGTTGTTTGAAACGTTAACCAAGTTAGTCAGTGTGTTCAACTGGAACTCAACTGATGGGTCAACGATAGCAACCATACCACGATCAGGAACATTAGACTTCTTCAATGCATAACGTGCAAAGGCAAAGTCAGCAAGTTCCATAACACCACTGTTACCACCTGAGATACGGTGAGCAACACCGTCAGTAGTTTCTGCAGAGTTAGCTGATACACCAACTTCAGGAGCAGCAAATGTTGTTGACTCGAAGTGTTCCATGATTGCACGTTCCTGCTCTGGAACAAAACGTGCTTCTAGCTGTGCGCTATAGAACGAGTCTTGTGCTGCTTTCTTAGTGATGTAAGAAGCTGATTGCAAGTATTGATCAACAGTGAATGAAAACTCTGCTGTATCCATAGGGACATATGACACTGCTGCGTCTTCTGTGTATGTTGATACAGTTGTTTCACCGATTGTTGGAATTGTGAAGGTATCCCCATCTGGGAATCCGTCTAGCATACGCACATAACGTTGCGCTTGCATTTCGTCACGCAGAATCTCTTTCAGTTCTGAGGAGTATACCTCTGAACGAATCAGACGCTGCATGTCTGTGTTGGAGGAAATCATACCAGCCATTGAGCTAGTCCTTTCTTAAAGTTAGTTGCCGAACTTATCTCCCATCCGCATTTTATCTTCCATAAGTTGTTGCTGGATTTTAGGGGAGTAGTACAGGTTTCGATTTTCTCGACGAAGCTTCTGGTAGTATTGCCAGTTACGCTCCGAAGAGGATTGCATGTTGACACTCTCAGTACGCACAGACCCTTGAGTAATAGGCTTAAAGGTTTGTTGCTTCTCACCAATCAATGCAAAGAACGCTGATGGTGATTCTGCAGCAAGGTCTTGCATACGCTCTAGACTGATACCAAGTTCTTGTGACTTGTTGACCAGTACATTATGAGCTTCCGTCCCATACACTTCCTGTAGAGTAGCATCTACAGTAGAGATGTTCTGTTTAGCAGTCGCTTGTTGTTCACGTTCTGTTAGTGTCTTTTCGACAAGGCTCTTTAAATCATCTTCACTCACTGCAAGGTTGGTATTACCTTCAGTATTCGTGCCACCATTATTATTGTTGTTGGACCCTAGAGGTTGTTCGTCGGTGGGTGCCGTAGCCTTTCCCTCTAGTTGTTGTAGTAACTGGGCTGCGTAGTCTTGCTTACCAAGGTCTTCTCGCATACTAGCAAGTTGTTCCTCAAGGTTCTTGATATAGGCATCTGCCTCAAGTTTACCTTTAGCAATTACTTCGGGGTCTTTCCAGTTATCACCACGTGTCTCTACGAGCTTCTGCAAATAAGATTCCTGTGGTTGAGTCTCTTGTTGCGTAGTCTCGGTTGTAGTCTGAGTTTCCTGTGGTTGGTTACTACCAGACTTTGCTTCATCAAAAACTGACATAATTATTTATGATCCTTACGGTTGAGGTCTATTAATCTAAGTAAATCGTCTAGAGCAGCATTGTACTCATTAACAGCGATTTGTTTTTCAGCCCATCCTGGGCCGTAGTCACGAACAGATTCTTTCTTATATAGTATCTGATCGACAACATCTTGCAAGTCATCAAATGCATTCTTATATGAATTTACTTCTTTGATGCGCTTGGCTTTTTCCTCACCCCTTAGACCTTTTGTCCAAGCTGAGTGCATGTTATAATCCCATTTCTTGAGCAGCCATTAACTCTTCTTGGTTTAGCATTTCTGCTTCCTGAGCCATACGCTGAGTTTCTAGTTGTTCAGATATAGTCACGTTCTCAGAATAAAGAGTAGGTTCACCTAGTTCATAAGCAATGATACGAGCTAGTTCTTTACCTGACAAGTGTGGAGCAACAGTAGGGTCTTGTGCTTTTACTGTTGACAATTGAATTAAGTTCTGTACCCTACGAGCACGTTCAGCAAAGTGCCTTGCGCCTACAGGTACAATCTTACCAGTTGCTGTAATATCTTCTCTAGTAATTTCTAGGAAGCGTAAGATACCTAGATCATCATCAGAGATACGTACAATGTCTGCACGATTCATGTAACGACGAGCAATCTCAAGCATAGCGTTTAACATAGGCTCTAAGAATGTACGCTCGAAGTGTGCTGCCTTGTGTTCAAAGATACGAGATGCAGAGTTCTGTAGTGTCTGTACTTCGAATGCAGTTTTCTCACCTGGTGTACGAATACCCATAGCTTGTTTAGGTGCTCCTGCCATCTCTTCCATCTTGGCTTCTAAGATTTGAATCTGTAGGTCTGCGTTTAGTGCAGTAGCATCAGGTGCCATGTAACCTACATCACCTTCTTCACCCATGTAAATACGAGCACCAGGTTCGAAGTTGAAGTCTTCTACGTCACCTTTTACTTTCAAGATAGGGTAAGCAATCTGATCAAACACATCTGCTTTCAAGTTCTCTAGGTGATCAATGCGGTACTGCATACCTACAAGATTGTCTAGTGGACCCATTGCGTATAGGTTATCTGGACGATTACGCCAACCACTATGGAAGATAGGAGCCTTACCTAACCACGATGGGTTCTCTTGATTGTCAAGAACATAGGCACGGTCTACAATAGTAATGATACGATCCGACATAAACTCGCCAGATGCTTGATCATAGATGTCTCCATAGAATGTAAGAATCTCTACGTAGTCAGACTCGTAGTACTGTTGGATGTTAGAGAAACCGTCTGCAGTAAATCCTTCACCCTTATCAATGTGACCTTCAGAAGATGATACTGTCTGACGAGCACCTAGCATCTTATCGAAGACTTGTGATAGATACTTGTTTTTAGGGTCAGCATCTACCATACGCTTGATTTCACCTAGTGATTTAATACTCTTAATAATCTTAGGTGAGTCATCAAAAGACGACGAAGTAGGGTTAAAACAAATATCGTATGGAGATATACGTACAACTTTAGGGCCAGTATATCTAGGGATGTACTCACCATCTTCTTTAGTTATAAAGCCGTCTTCCCACTCTACCATAGCGAAACAGTTACCGTACAGAATCCAATCCTGAATTAAATCAGATACCGTATTAAGTAGGTTAGACTGACGTACTTTGTTCTCCATGTAAGATTGGATAATATCACGTTTAGCTTTTACTGAGGCATCCCGTGTGTCAGCTTCCCAACGCATCCACTTCTGTTGTGGAAACAAAGTAGCAAAGTAGTTTGCATGTAGGTTATCTGCAATCTGTGTGATCTTAGGAGTAGTCGTTGTGTTAGACCAAGGAAGGATTGCGTTAGCTGTTGTAGTCGTATCTGTAGCGTATACGTAGTTACGTAGCTCTTTAGTCTGTTCGATCCAAGTCTGACGAAGACTATTCCAGTTACGCCACTTGTTAGAAATTTCTACGGCAAGCTGATCTGGATCGATAATATTTTCAATGTCGATAGTGTTCATTACCTACTCCCTGCTCTGAAACGACTATTCGCCCAGACAATATTACTTTCTCGTTTCCTGTTTAGGTTACGTGTTGGACGCACAGCCATGTCTACGGCAGATGCTAAAGCGTCTATTACGTCATCGTGTGGAGGATTACGACTAGACAATTCATCTTCTAGGTACTGAGTGTTACCGCCTCTGTAGTGCCACATCTGAAGGTTATCATACCGTGGTTCTAGTACTGAAGCAATACGCTCTTGTTTGTTACCATGTTGTTTGTTAGGTCTAAACTCATCAATACTTAATGATAGACCATGTTGCTTGATTAACTCTTTAAGTTGCTTAACGATAGCCATCTGTGCAACAGTAACCTCTGCACGTAACTTACGGAACGACCACTTCATTTGCATCTCGAAGATATGATCGAAGTACTCTGAGATACGATCTGTTCTGAAACGATCAATATCTAACACGTACACATTGTTGTCTACATCAACCCCTATAAGTACTAGAGCAGTATAGTCAGCCTTAGACCTTAAACTAAATGCGAAGTCGATAGCAGCAAATAGGTTTAGTTTATTATCTTTGTAATACCAGAACCCATTGTCTTGATGCAGGTGCTTCCTGTCGAAGTACTGAATCTTATCTCTAGATACTGGTACGTTATCTGGATCACTAGGATCGTTGTAGTACTGTGCTTTAAACTGCCCCTTGTCTAAGTACTTACCACGTTTCTTAGCAAGAGTAGCTATGTCGAAACCGAACCACTTACCATCCTTACGTTGTTGCTTAGGCCACAGGAACTCACCAGTACCATCACCACGATTCTCTACAGGCTTCTCTAAGATTTCATAGATGTTATCTTCACCTGTCTGTTCACCCTGATCGTCATACAGAACTTCTTTCATTTCCATCAGATCATTGTACAAGTCTTTGCTGTGGTATCGTGTACCTACTACCCACTCCTTAGCGTCAGCACCTTCGATAGATGATAACAGTGAGTACTGACTTGCAACCTTTGTACGGCCCTCTAGAGTAAGAGCATTCTCAGCTACAACTACGTCATCAAGTACAGCAATGTCACAGTGTAGGCCTGTCAGTGAGGTAGTCAAACCACCTGTAAAGATACTAGGATCACGGACGTTCTCTTGCTTACGTAGAGGGTGGTCTAAGCTAATCTCTGAGTTAGTCCACCGTGTACGCTTACCCTCCTCTGCGTGTACATGTTCAGGCCAGTAACGTCTATAGATTTCTGAAGTTAGAATACCTTTAATAAAACTAAGCTGTTTCTCAGCAAGGTTTGCTGTAGCAGAGATATAGAGAACACGTAGAGTAGGGTCTTTAGTTAACTCCCATGCTACCCTATAAGCAATAAGTCTTGACTTACCGTGGTCACGTGGGAACAAGAGAAGCTGATAATTCCTAGCGTCTTCCCTTGTCCACCACTCAATTACTTCTTTATGGCAATCACCTAGAACTTGTTGAGGAGCAACCAACTGAATAAAGAACTCTAGGTCACTCTCTGCTGCTTGTCTAATCTGTTCTAGTGTTGACATAGAGAATCTTTCTTAGGCTGCTTCAGCTTCTTCTTCTAGGGACTTTGATAGCGCATCTGCAAAAGCTTGGCGACCTACAGATAGTTGGTCTAGGTTGAACTTAGCTGCACCAATCTTCTGATCTAGTGAACTAAGGTGTGTGATTAGAGTCTTCTGATGATCAGTCAGTTGATCCTCTGTGTATTCTTTGTCGTCGATAGTAATAACATTAGCCGTTTTTTCTTTAGCCATTGTTTTTCTCCTTTGTTAAGTTATGCTGGTTCTTCAGGCCAGTCTTCGGGTAGTAAATTCGGAAAGTTAGGGTGATCCGTAATATCACGCAGTGCCTGACGATAGGCTATCCACTCCGCTTTCTTCTCATCGGACAATGATACATCCGCACCATTAATCCAATCACAAGCAGTTAAATACATAGAACGTATGTTTCTAACATTTTCTCTAGTTGATGTGTCGTCAGCTTGTGATGCAATATGCGCTTCACGCTCTTCATCAGTCATTTCTCTGACAGGATAGTAATAGTAAGTTTGTCCTTCTATCTCTATGGCAACTTTTTCGGCTGAAGTATCTTCTACATAATACATAACAATTTCCTTTTTTAAGCAATGCCACTATTTGAATACTGACCGTTTATGTACCAGAAGTTGCCCGAACTCATTGTTACATTAAACACTATACTAGAGCCACTGGAGCCAGTGCCTAATGTAATAATTTCTCGCATATACACAGGTGAACTGTTGGAGTTAAACCAATAGTCTATACATATTGCTGGCGTCAGACCATAGCCGCTAAAGTAGCTGCCACCACCTTGTATTACAATCTTGTAATTTTCATGTCTTCCCGCATTAATAGTAAATGGATAACCTTTATTTACAGCAGTATTTGCCGCAACATTGTTACTATAAGAAGAGCCTGTAGAGTTTCTGTACTGATAAAATACACCATATGCATAATCTACAGTTGGCGTAAATCTGATGTAAGTGCCGCTAGTATTAGGCTCAACCATTAATGATCGCCTGTTACCCGCACCGTATGCATTAGACATAGCAATACTCAGACTAGAAACAGCAGACATACCAACGCCAGATACAGATAACGCCTCTGGGCCGACCTCTAAACCAAGACCTGCTCCAGTTACATTACCTGTTGGTTGAATCCGATTTGATAAAAGCTTGGCACCCATTACACACCTACCTTTTCCTCAAGAGCAGCTATGCGTTTCTCTTGCTCTTTAATTGTTTCAACTAATAAAGCTACTATTGAGTTGTAGTTTACTGACTTTGTACCTTCAGCATTTGTAGCAACAGCATCTGGCAGTACCTCTTCAACCTCTTGGGCTATGACACCGTAAGATGCCTTACCTGTGTCTTTGAAGTTATATGAGTAACCAGAGATGCCTGACAGTTTACCTAGTGGATCGGTAAGTAACTCAATGTTTTCTTTGAGATTGATGTCTGATGTTGCCTCAAACTCTGTGGCTTCCATACGGCAATCAAGTCTTACTTCAGAAGCACCAGCATCAAATGTTATGTTGTTTGAACCAAAGTCCATAACAATGTCATCAGCAACATCTACTCGTAGGTCACACCCAGAGTTGTTTGCTTCAATCTTAATACCTGAGTTGCTGATACCCTGATGGCTTAGAACTAGATAATTGTCTAAGGAAACTAGCTCTGCATTCCCGTTTAATGCACCATAACCCCAATATGCTTTCTCAGCATCCAAGTATCCATTGAACTTAAACTTACTGTAATAAGTATTAAACAAGTCTACTGCGGTATTAAATGCAATAAAGCTGTCGCTGCCAGTATCAATGGTAAAGCTATCGTCTGGTAAAGCAGAGATACCTGTCAATCCACTGCCATCGCCGC
>Ga0213867_1000413_pt1 | contig 19409 bp, 12 predicted proteins | sample PICome_12_FD_160120 | JGI IMG/M metagenome (GOLD analysis project Ga0213867, IMG submission 160120) | Coastal seawater microbial communities near Pivers Island, North Carolina, United States - PICO540 | ecosystem: Environmental > Aquatic > Marine > Coastal | place: USA: North Carolina... | reverse complement strand
TGCTGTGCGCTGGCGGCGTTGCTCTCGCCAAGGCAGGGCTTCCAGCCCAACCGTTGGCGAGAGAGCCTTGCCTGCATCACAGCAAATCGGCAATCTCGGCACATGGGAGGTTTCCAGAGGTGCCCTTCAGCGTTGAGAACAAGCATGGGCTGATTGTGTGAATTTTTATTTAAATTCCGATTCGTTGCCCGACTATATTGTTAGCACTTTTAGTGCGTTTGTATTTACCGCAAGCTGTGCTCGGGAGAGCTTTTGAAGGCGCTCTGCTGCGAGATTCTATGAGGTTGCCTTGACTCCGGGGTTCAGCCTGTCTCTTAAAAATGCCCCAGATGTTGTCAAAGCGGATCCGCAAGCCCACGAGTGCATTGGAGAACAATCGACTTTTGAGATAAAAAATCACACCCCCGAAGTTATGGAAGCGTGCCATCGTGCGCCCAAAGTTTCGTCAGAAGCTGGATCGATCACAGCTCCTGACAGTGGCAGCAGCTTTAAAGCACCCGATCGATAACAGCTACGCTTCCACTGAGCTGCTTACCTATAACGCATCATGAAGCGAACAGCTTGTTGCAGGGCTTCGAAGGCATCTTGCAATCGGATGGCTATGGTGCCTATGAGAGTTTTGCCCTTAAGAACAAACCGGTAGAGCGGATTGCCTGCTGGGCGCATGTACGGCGCAAGTTCGTCGAGGCTGAATCAGAATCTCCGCCAGCTGTGCGGATGGTACTACGTTTGATCGGACAGCTCTATCGAAATGAATCTGACTGCGATCAAAAGCGTTACAGCCCCAAACTTCGAGCTTACAGACGTTTAGCGTGGAGTGCTCTGGTGTTGAAACGCATCGAAAAAGTCGTGAAAAAACTCCAGATGAGAGCACGGCCTAAATCCCAACTGGGAAAAGCTTGCACCTATTTGCTAGGTCAATGGTCGGCACGCTTACGAATCCAGCAATATGGACAGGTGCAGCTGGATAACAATTTAATTGAAAATGCCATAGGCCCCTCTGCAGTCGGTAAAAAGAACTTCCTGTTAATCGGCTCGCCAAATGCTGGAAAGCGTTCTGCGATTATTTACTCGCTTTATCCGACGCATGTCAGGGCGAACGCCTCGTGAGTTAAGTCAAGAAATTCGACAAGGACGTTATCAGACGGATTAAATGCGGATAGTTCGTAAGGGTCTGACGGGCGTCCTTCTGTACACCGGAAAGATCCATCTTATTTTACAAGGATGGAATCAATGGATACGGGAGTTTGTTTAGAATCTGGTAAATGTGACCGGAAGTCGTCGTATTCGTGGAGCGCATCAGTGGTCGCTGATTTTGCAGCGCTATGATCAAAGCGGTTTAAAGCAGACTGCTTTTTGTGCTCGCGAAGGCTTAAACCCAAACTATGCAAACGGATTTTTTGAGCATTAGAGTTATGATTGTAAGTTCCCTTACACTAGGCACATTTCTAATGCATCGCATTAGAAATGTGCTCACCAATAGGGTGCTCAAAAAGTGATTCGGTCTGATAGACTTGCCGCTGGTTGTGCGCTGGCGGCGTTGCTCTCGCCTAGGCAGGGCTGGAAGCCCAACCGTTGGTGGGAGAGCCTTGCTTGCATCACAGCGCATCGGTAATCTCGACACATGGGAGGTTTCCAGAGGTGCCCTTTAGTCTACGGCGGTTCGATTCATTGTAGATGCAAGGGTTTTCAATAGATTGAAGTAAATCCGTGCAATTAGCCAATCGCCATTCCCCTTCAAGCCCATTAAATGCGCTGTATTCACACATTATCAGGAAGCCTCACTTAGGCAGAAAGTCAATCATCTCTCGGATTCAGTCTCGGGCGTCCTATGAATTAAAAATAGCTTTTAGGTCGGTTATGATCGTTTATGTTTAGAGTATGGCATTTTTTGGCTCGTTGGGATCGTTGACTGTCATAGAAAAATGCGAGATACTAGAAACTATGAATGGCGGATTCAACTCTGAACTGCAAGAGAGCAGCTAAGGTGAGTTAGGTGCTTGCGAGAGTGCCCACCTTGGCGGGAAGCTCTCTGTCGATGAAAACAAACAAACACCTAACTCAAGAAGAACGATACACAATAGAACGGATGCGTAAAGAGGGATATCATCAAGCCCGGATAGCCGAGTGCTTGGGGCGTAATCCCGGCACGATTAGCCGAGAGATCCGGCGCAACAGTGGTCAGCGCGGCTACCGCCACAAACAAGCACAGGGTAAAGCTGAGATTCGGCGTTTCACTAGTCGACGCAGGGTGAAGTTTACCCCGCTACTGCAGGCGAAAATAGAAGCTTACTTGAATGATGAACTGAGTCCGGAGCAAGTCACTGGCGTGATGCGCAGAAATGGAGAGGAGACGGTAAGCCATGAACGCATCTACCAGCATATTTATGCCGACCACCGCAGAGGCGGCACGCTCTACAAGCACCTTCGCCAATACCGGAAGAAGCGCAGTAACCGGCTCGGCCGCAAGGATCGGCGTGGAAGGATACAGAACCGTGTCAGCATCGAAGAACGTCCGCCTGTTGTGGAGAAGCGGTTCTACTATGGAGATTGGGAAGTCGACCTTGTTGAAGGAGCCAATCACGAGGGCTTCCTGCTGACTTTGGTCGAGCGCAAGTGCGGCCACCTACTGATGCACCCACTGGGCAGTAAGAAGGCCGATGAGGTGACCACTGCCATCATCGTGGAACTGTGGCCGTTCGTCGGAAAGATCCGTAGCCTGACGATGGACAATGGCAAAGAATTCAGTGGGCACGAAACGGTCGCAGCTCTACTGCAAACGAAGGTCTATTTCGCTCATCCTTACGCCTCCTGGGAGCGGGGTACGAACGAGAATACAAATGGTTTGATTCGGCAGTATCTCCCTAAGGGGATGAGCTTCAGGAATCTTGATATGGCTGTGTGCAAACAAATCGAGCGCAAGCTGAACCTGCGTCCTCGCAAGCGACTGAGTTATGCAGCGCCGATGGATTATCGCGACAAATTGATTGCTTCATGAATATGACAAAGGTACAGTTTACGCTGTCGCCGTCGCTCTGCTCCGGCCTTTCCGCTTCGCGGCACCCCTTCGGGGACGGCCTCCACAGAGCGACGGCGACAGCGAGAAATCCATGGCCTTCAACCAACAACCACAACATTAACAAATAATAACAATAAACTGCTTCCTATTTCTTGCAGTTGATAGTTGAACTCAAGTCTCTTTAAAATGCTGGAGTTCCAGAAAGGGTGCGGGGAGGAGTTGAATCCGTCCTGGCTGGAAACCGGTCGCAAGGTGCTCGATACCGTCATCGAGCTGCAACGTGAAGACGGGGCCTTCGGTTATACCTACAGCCAGCACGAAAAAAAGGTGCTGGACTGGGAGGGCTTTGCCGGGTGCTGGTTTGCCGCTGCCTGTGCGCTGGCGTACCGGTTGACCGATGAGCCGCGCTATCTGGAATCGGCCCGCAGGGCACTCGACTACTACGCCGGGTTTGTGAAAGACCTTAACTGCTGGGGCACGCCGATGGATACCTATAAGGCGGTGGACGAGGAGGGCAATCTCGGCTTTATCCGCGCCGCCCGGCTGATGCATGAAATTACGGGCGAGCAACATGATCTGGAGTTGCTGAAGAACGGTGCGGATTATGAATGCCTCTGGCGCTACGGTTTCAAGGCCAAACCCGAACACCCGCCGCTCGACACCTGCGGCTGGAACTCCTGCGGCGGTTCCATCACGTCCATCTCCAATCCGCATGTTCATCCGATGGGCCTGCTGGTGACTGGCGATCTGGAATATCTGGCGGAGCAGAGTGGCGAGAATTATTACCGCCAGCGGGCGGAAGATGGCGTCAATTGGGTGATGGCAACCATGGAGCTGTATCCCGATACGATGGGCTATGGAAAATACGGCGTGCTCTCGGAACGCACCTGCCCCAGCGACGGGCTGGTGACCGAGCGCTATTCCGACGGCACCCCCTGCAGTACCTGGTTCAGCTATAACGGCTGGGCCGCAGCCAACACACTGGAGGCACTGGTGGAGATGTTGTGAGCTGAAGATCGGTGCTACGCCTGGAACAAAAGGCTTTCGGTCGCCAAGACAATGCGTTGGGGTAAAATGGCGCGAAGCACTCTATGAGGGTTATACTATGAGCGCATTAACACTTTGGGAAATGCCGGAAGTGACCGGCGTCAATCGATTGCAGCCGTGGGCAAGGCTGTTGGTTGCGGTAGAATTTCGGCGCGATGCCGATGACGTTTTTGAACTGCTTCGAGAACTCAAATGCTGAGCAGTAGTTCAGTCGGTCGGCTATCTCTTCAATACTTAATGAGGTTGTGGATAGCAGTTGCGTTGCCCGGTCTGTTTTTGCCCGGATCTGATACCGACCCGGAGGCATGCCAACACTCCGCTTGAAGTGCTTGCGCAGGTTGTCGTAACCCCAGCCGTTCGCTTTACAAAACTGTTTAAGATCCACTTTTTCATTGCAGTGTTCGCGCAGATAGCCGCAGGTGGTTTGAACCATACGTTCAATTTTGTTATCTGACTTTGGACAGTGACACCGCTTGAGTAGATCGATTGTATATTTGATAAACTGAGCAAGCATATCCGGCAGTTCGTGCTCTTCACATTTGTCCAACTCTATTTTAAGTCGGTAACACTCCTCTTCGATCCGATGGTCCGGTTCAATTGAGTAGACATATTTATCCGTCCTGATAACCCTCGTTGCGGTAAGCATATTGTATGTTGCCGGGCCGAAGTCGATAAAGCATTCAAGCCAGTCGCTATCCGGGTCGATGCAGGTCGTGTGGGGGACATTCGGGTGACGCTGGAAGAGTGAGCCGGGCTTCAGTTCATATGCCGTCCCGTCAGGGGCGGCATAATGACCTCTTCCGCGTATCACATACACCAAGGCATATGTGCCGGAGCCTTTTAGGTCAACGGTTACACCGGCTTTATTTAACACTCCGGCCCAGAGGTGTTCCCGGGAATGGGGGCCGCCCATGGTCCTGAGCGTCACCTCCCGTTTTAGTTTACCAATCTCAATGTAATGCATTCGCTTTTCCCAAAAAGCATATTTTAAATCCCATATAGCCAATGTTAATGAGGGATTTTTGATGTACAATAAATCCAAATAACAAATAAGGCAAAAATAAAGGAGTTTATGGTATGAGAAAGGTAAATGGTCGTCGACGCGAGTGGGAAATGCCGGAACTGCCGGGTTACAATCGCGTATCACCGCGTGCAACGCTGTATCCTTTTGAGAGTGTAGAAGACGCTCTGACATTGGAGCGCGCTAAAACACCATGGTTTTCGTTGCTGAACGGAGAGTGGAAATTCTCGTTAGTTGACAGGCCGGAATCGGTGGGTAAAGAGGTTCTTGAACCGGATTATGATGACTCGGCCTGGCGCATGATAACGGTTCCTGCAAACTGGACGTTGCAGGGAACAGGTGACAAGCCGATGTACACCAATGCTATGATGCCGTTTGACCATCCGCATCCGTTTGTGCCGGAGGAGAACCCGACCGGGGTCTACCGCACGACATTTTCTATTGACGATGACTGGAAAAAACGCCGCACAGTAATCCACTTCGCCGGGGTAGAGAGCATGTATTACGTATATGTGAATGGCGAGCAGGTCGGTATGAGCAAGGGGTCGCGCACGCCGGCAGAGTTTGACCTCTCTGAGTACCTGGTTGAAGGGGAAAATGCGCTGGCTGTAAAAGTTATACGCTGGTCGGACGGGAGCTTTATCGAAGATCAGGACCACTGGTGGATGGCAGGCATCTATCGCGATGTATATCTGTATTCGACGGACGATGTTTTTATTCAGGATCTCTTTGCCCGTGGCGACCTCGATGAAACCTGCACGGACGGTCAGCTCAATATTCAGGCGACCATAGGGTGCGTCGATGAGCGTCTTGATGAGTATACCTTCGAGGTTGAGCTATATGACCGTGATGGCGTTAAAGTAATTTCTCTCGAAGAACCACAAAACTGCAACGCGATACCCACAGGGCGTAATGTCGGTAACTATGCTAAAGAAGACCATTCAAACAACATTTTTGATCTGAGTATGGATGTGCCTTCACCGGCCAAGTGGACTGCTGAGACACCGAACCTGTATACCGTTATCGCCGTTCTGCGCGATAACAACGGGAAGGTGATTGAGACCACGTCGACCCGGATCGGATTCCGCCGCATTGAGATCAAAAACAAAGAGCTTTTGATCAACGGCAAGGCGGTTCTTATCAAAGGGGTAAACCGGCATGACCACGATGGCAAAACCGGTAAGACGGTTTCGCGTGAAACGATGATCAAAGATATTAAGCTGCTCAAACAGTTCAATTTTAACGCGGTTCGGACCGCACATTATCCCAATGACAGTATGTGGTATGACCTCTGTGATGAATACGGAATCTATGTGATGGATGAGGCGAATGTGGAGGCGCACGCCTTCTATAATTCCGTCTGCCGTGATCCCCGGTATGCCAATGCATTCCTTGACCGGGTCATGCGCATGGTGCATCGCGACAAGAACCACGCCTGCATCTATCAATGGTCTTTGGGCAACGAATCCGGATACGGGCCCAACCACGATATCGCCGCCGGGTTTGTGCGCGGCTATGATAAAAGCAGACTCCTTCATTTTGAAGGGGCATGCCTTGAGGTGTGGCACCAGACTTTGCCGGTATATGAACCGGGATGGGGCGCTGCGGTTAACGATACATTCAGCCCGATGTACCCCCGGGTTGAGCATATGGTTCGCTGGGCAAAAGAGGTCGATGACCCTCGCCCGTATATACCGTGTGAGTACTCACATGCAATGGGTAACAGTAACGGCTCACTCAAGGAATACTGGCATGCTTTCAAAACAGTACACGGCCTGCAGGGGGGCTATATCTGGGACTGGGTCGACCAGGGACTGACTAAAACCGATGAGCATGGTGTTGAGTATTGGGCGTATGGTGGCGATTTCGGCGAGAAGATACACGACTTCGATTTCTGCATTAACGGCCTGGTCTGGCCGGACCGCACGCCTCACCCCGCCCTGTACGAGTTTAAGAAATTGGTGCAGCCTGTTGAGGTTACCGCCGTCAATCTGGCAACTGGCAGGATCAGGATCCATAACGAACACTGTTTTGCCGATCTGACGCCATACCGTGCGCAATGGGAGCTTCTTGTTGATGGTCGCGTTGTTCAAACTGGCATGGTTGGAGAATTGACGGCTGCGGCTGGCGAGACCCAGGAGTTTGGGCTCGATATTCATGCTCCACAGATGCGTAAAGGGCAGGAGTGTCACCTGAATGTCCGCATCACTCTCAAAGAGGAGACCCCCTGGTGTGATGCCGGACATGAGGTTGCCTGGGAGCAGTTTGAGATGCCCTTTGTCGGTGCCGAAGAGGTCCAAAGAGAAACGTTTGAAGTGACTCTTGAGCAGAACGAGCCTCAGGCAATTATCAGGGCCGGGGAGCTGGAGCTGGTGATTGATACGATTGCCGCTTCGATTGATGGTTTGAATTTTGACGGGAAGCCGCTGCTTGAGACACAGCCGCAACTGCACACCTGGCGTGCTGGGACCGATAACGATGCGATCCGCGGTTGGACGGGACAGGATCACAAGCCGTTCTATCAATGGAAGGCTGCTGGCCTGTGTGATTTAAAGCCCGTGGAGCGCAGGGTTGAGATTGTGCGCAAGGGAAATGATGTCGTAGCTGAATTCATCATTATCAATAAAGCCGGGGAGAAAACCATATCCCATATCCAGACCGTTACCGTCAATAACCGCGCTGAAATTCTGGTGAGCAATAAGGTTGAGTTTGATAAAGATCTGCCGAGTCTGGCTCGTGTTGGTATTCGTATGGAACTGGTCGAAGGATTCGAAGCTTTGGAGTGGTTCGGGCGCGGGCCGCACGAGAACTATATTGATCGCGATGCCGGTGCTGCTTTAGGTTGTTATTGCAGTACGGTCAGTGATCAGTATGTTCCGTATATTCTTCCGCAGGCACACGGCAATAAAACGGCCACACGCTGGTTTGCTTTAGAAAACAACACAACCCGTGTATTGTTCACGGCGGACTCACAGTTTGAGTTCTCGGCCAGTCATTATAGCGATGAGGATCTGTTTGCATCGTATCATACCAACGAACTAGAGCACAAAAAGCGTCTGCAGACAATGATCACCATTGATAAGACCCAGCGTGGCGTGGGAACGGGAAGCTGTGGCTATCAGCCGCCACCGGAGTATTGCATCGAGCCTGATGTGTATGAGTTCGGCTATTCGATACGTGTTTCTAAGAATTGATTCCGCCTCAAATCCATGCTCATCGGCGGGGCGGGCCTTTTTTTGCAACGTTGCGTGGGTCCGTAATGGTTTATCCCTAATTATCAATAGGCTGAGCACGGTGCTCGGCAACTGAAGACAAAGGGAGCGTATTAACATACGTGACTGCTGGCCTGATAGGCAGCCATGTGCCGTGGTCACCTAAGTTCCGAGCTATGCGACAAGACCGGATGCGAAGCAGACCGGACCACTTTTTGAGCACCCTATTGGTGAGCACATTTCTAATGCGATGCATTAGAAATGTGCCTAGTGTAAGGGAACTTACAATCAGAACTCTAATGCTCAAAAAATCCGTTTACATAGTTTGGGTTTATGTGCAGAGCCTGCGCGATTTCCCTGCGGGAAATTATCTGCGCGTTGCTTTGGCACGGTTCCTCTGCTGAAATTTTTAGACTGCAGCAGCAGGTTGTTTGCATCGGATTATAATCAGAGTAGTGCTCAATAAAATCATTATGGGTAATAATGAAACATCGAATTATTGGCATTGAGGGGTATACTGATTTTTCATCTTTAAGAAAATGGGGACGCCAATGAACATCCGGGATTTTATGAGACGGGGCGCGTGTTCCCTGATGTTGGGCGTACTGATGTGCGCCGCCGGGGTTAAGGCTTCGCCGGAGACGTCGCGGGAAAAGCTTAAGGCCATGTATAATGCAAACGTCCGGTGGGAGATTACCGATGCCGGCTTTTCCGGTTCTTCCCAGGACGGGAGTTGGGCGGGAAAGCCGATGCTGGACTACGCTTGCAGCCCGGAACTTAAAAGCGTGGAAACGGCAGCGAAAGCGGGGGATTATGAAAAGGCCGATGCTGAGCAGCTGGCCTGTTTCCGGAATCAATACAGCCGACCCCAGACCAAGCCGGTCGGAAGCAAATCTTTACGCGTGGCGATGTGGCAGGATAATATCTTCGGCTTTGACCAGCAGCTCTCTGTGCTGAGCGAGTTTGAGGTCGGCAAGCAGGCAAAGGATCTCGATATTCATCTCAGCAGCACCGGCAGTTTTCGGGACGGGTTGACTACGTTTATGCTCATGGGACGGCACAAGAACGGGGTCGTCAGCTTCGTAGCGTCCCGGGACAGCAGCACTCCACCTATTTTGGAATTGCAATTTCATGATGGTGGGACTTTGGGGCTTGAGGCAGTGGCGGATGCGTATATTCGCCACGGAACATTCAGCAAGCAGAACTATGGAACCGCAAAGACGCTGGAAGTATGTAATTCCGGTTTGAAAACTGGCAAAGCGTTTGATGACGATACCCGAAGAACTTTTATTGCTTTTGACCTGACTGGAGCTGACGACAAAAAAATCAAACAGGCTAAACTGAAAATAAGGGCCTGGAGCGATAAGAGCGGTCAGAAAATGCTGATGTTTCATGTCCGGCCTGCGGCGTTAGACGAGGCCGAGTTTACCTGGGAAAATAATACGGGTTATCTTTATTCATGGGAAGGGCTGCCCGGCGGGGTCCATTGGGATCAGCTCGAAGGCGCACACAGCCAGTTCCCCAACTGGACGCAGCGGCTCTATTGGCTCGCTACTTTATGTTCTGCTCCATGCCCAATGGATTCCCCCCCCCCAATGGGGCGAAGGCGCGGGAGGTAACACGAGAACCTTACGCATCATTAAAAAGGCTGCGCAGTTTTTCAATGACTCCGAATTATTATGGTGGACTAGCGACGGCAAAATCGGGCACGCGCCGAAGGTCACTAATGTCAGCTACCCTTTGGCCAAAATTGCCGTCTTACGTGATTCTTGGCAGCCGCGTGCCAATGTACTGTTTTTCTCTCCACGCGTGGGGGGCACTATCATGTGGATCAGAATGCTCTCGAACTCCATGCCTATGGGCAAAAGTTGCTTAACGACACCGGCATGTCTTCGTACCATCAAAAACACCCACATTTTTTTGGCAGCGTCACCAAGGGAAATCTCGGGCCATGTTAACTTTTCATATTTGCATCAAATAATACAAGCGAAACTTATAAATTGCAGTAACCATGAAATCAATGTATAGATCATCAATTTTAGTCCTCATATTCATCATATTGGCTATAATTGTTCATAGTCAGAATTTTATTGATGCCGATTCGCTGTCAAATTTTGATGAGTATGTGACAACTGTACACGCTGATTCTACCGCTCGCCGTGAAGCGCTGCAGGCAGAGCGAGTGCTCTCAGATTCAGTGTGGCCGCACAAAGCTTGGGGCGATACGCGATGGGCTCTGCATTGCTTATACCAAAATAAGCGAGTAGCGGAAGCCAATGAGCGCATTCGAAACAGAACTAATGTAGAATTCCCCTTTAAGGATATTTATTTTGCCTGCGCTGATTACATGCAAATTTTAGCCTTATTTCGGGAAAATAGTCCCTTTTATCCAGGAAGATTAGAGCCTTCAACCGAAGAACTTATGAAGAAGAAGTTATTTGAATGGGCTCAGTATTTTGAAGAGCATTGGGATGGTTTTCGGCGTGAAAGGACTCCCAAAATTGATCCGATCTGGAAAGTGTATGCCTCGGAAAACCATGACCTTGTCAGAAAAGGAAACAACGTGTTAATATATGAGATTTTAGCGGAAGATCCAGAATATCGGAATCGGAAGATTAAAGGAAGACCTATTACTTGGTATGCTCAATGGTATAATGACTATATTAAAAGGTGGATCCGCAGTCGTGCAGCCAATGGCATGTGGAAGGAGTTATGCTCTGGATATATCAAATATTCTTGTGCTTTGTTTATCAATTGGCACGACCTCTCAAAGGATCCAGAGCTGCGACAGCTGGCCAAAATGTACCTAGACCTTATTTTTATCGAGGAAGCGCAGGCTTCTTTTAGTAATGGGAATCGAGCACTATCTGGTAGTCGTATTCGAGAGCTGCAGGGGATGCGTGGCTTATCGGCAATCAAGGGCCTATTTTACGGTGAATATGGTTCGAGTGGCTCTCATCTTTCGAATTATGAGGTAACAAAATATCAAATACCGGCTGCTGCAATTTGGCTACGTACCCAGAGCGATAAACTTGATCCATTTATTATTACAAATCGATTGCCGATTGAATCACTGGCACCAGGAAAAAAGGGAGTCAAAACTAAGGAAGTCGGTCTTGAAGGTCTTTATGGAAATACATTTTATATTAACGAAAACTCTCAATCATATAATTACATCTACAAAACCTCTGACTATTCGATGGCGAGTTACCAAAATGAAATTGATGATGATCCGACGGATTGTATTGGAGATTTCAGTGGAATTAGTAGCCAAAGCCACCAGAGCGGGATCTTATTCAACGATGGAATTAAAGGCGGTAGTCGAGTGATGCCGTTTATGTCAAATGGATTAGGTCGTACTTATCGACATCCGTATTGGACGGTTCAGCATAAAAATTTGATGATTTCTCAGCGAACAGCCAATAAAGGCACGTATGTCGATCGAGGGATGGTCTATGTCTCTCCATTTCTGGAAAAAGTAGAAACAGCAGGTTGGATCTTCCTAGATGCTGGTGATGCATGGGCGGCCGTCTATCCATGTGGAGGCTATCAATGGGGGCCGTCTACGCATCCAGAAAAGTGGCCAGGTGAGTTTATCTTACCGCATAAAGACGATCAGCCAATTGTTTATTACGCAGGTAATCGTCAGGATGGACATGAGTCCTTTGAAACATTTCAAAACTTCGTATTGAATGATATAGATCTAAGGGACACCGAGCGGTCAGTAAAGCTTCAGCGCAAGAGTGAACCGGAGCTGACTTTCTACAAGGATTACCGGCTCCCTAAAGTCGAGGATCCTGAAAGTTTATATGCCACGCATCCGCCTCTAGTGAGGAATAAAACATACCAAAGTCCTTATTTAAAAACAGGCAGAAACAATGAGGAAATCATTGTCAGATGGGAAAATCGTCAAACTGTTTATGACTTCGATAAGGCGCAAATAAAAGAAATGAAATGAACGTATGAGTAAGCCCCCAAAAATAAAGATGGCAGTGGTCGGATTGCACTTTGGGCAATATATTGCCGAGGAGCATATTTTGACTGGAGCCGCCTCCAGTATGATTGAATTGAGCGGCGTCTGTGATTTAAATCCTACATTAAGCGCAGCGCTTGCAGCTAAACATCAAATCAAACAATATCACAATTTAGATGAGATCTTGCAGGATCCTGAGGTGGAAGCAGTTGGCCTGTTCACCGGTCCAAACGGGCGGGCGGATTTGATACGTAAGCTCATCCGTAGTGGCAAGCATGTGATGACCACCAAGCCGTTTGAGCGCGATGCGGATGCAGCTTTAGCCGTGTTGCAAGAGGCGCGTTCATTGAACCGTGTGGTCCACTTAAATTCGCCGGGGCCATTGCCGGCAGTGGAAACTCAGCAGATGCTTGATTGGATGGATGAAATCGACTTAGGGCAACCGGTATCATTGCATTGGGAAACTTATGCAAGTTATCATAATGATGCAGACGGTTCCTGGTATGATGATCCCTTACGGTGTCCTGTGGCTCCCATCTTTCGTTTGGGCATTTATGGCCTGAATCAGATTATCAAATTGTGTGGTCCCGTCCATTCTGTCGGAGTTGTCAGCTCTAGAATTCGAACCGGGCGCCCCACACCGGATAATGCTGGCCTGTCATTACTTTTTGAAAATGGTGTCGTCGGATCGGTGCATGCCTCGTTTTGTGTCGAAAACGGACATCACTACCCAAATGCATTGACGCTACATTTCGAGCGGGGTACCATTAGGACATCGGGCTGGGTGACGCCAGACGATAAATTTCCGGAGTCAAAAAAGCTCTCTTTGCAACAGCGCGACGACAACGGACGCATGACAACTAAAGAAGTTCTTTTTCGTGGAGATGCGGTTGAGGGGGATTATCAGTGGTCCGCTTTTTTTAAAGCTGTTCGCTCGGGAGAACCGCTGAAATACGAGACGACACCAGAACAAGTCGCTAACACGGTGCGGGTGATCAACGCTATGGCAGAAGCGGAACAGAGTGGCAGGCAAGTATTGGTGCTAGTTTAAGCGCGACATTCGGTGAGTTTTATTTACTTAAGGGCATAGACTGTTTTAATTATGAAAATCGCAATTAGCTCTACTAATTGGATGCGGGTTCAGGTCTTGCTGGCGACTATTTTTGCGCTCACATTGGGTGTTCAGGCAGATATGAAAAAGCAACAGATAAGTGATGATGAGGCCGCATTTACGGCGGCATTGAATGGTGAATGGGAAGCCGTTTTCTTTGATGACTGCACCGGCGACTATCGCGAAAAGTGGTTTTTAGATGGGGAAATTGCTGCCGTTCGGAATCGTTTCGACGGTATGCAATTGTCGGCTGGCCCGCAACCTCGCAACAATGCGCATCATATGGTGTTGTGGACGCAGGAGGAATTTTCCGGCGATCTTAAAATTGAGTTTGAGTACACGCGGACCGACTTTGAGGCGATTTGTGTGAACATCCTCTATATTCAGGCAACAGGGATGGGTGCTGGCCCTTACTTAGAAGATATCAGCCAATGGAATGAACTGCGCAGGGTCCCTGCGATGGCGATGTACCACGACTACATGAACACCTATCATATTAGTTATGCCGCTTATCCGAACGAACAGGATCCCTCCGAGGATTATGTGCGGGCGCGTCGTTACATGCCGATGGGTGATGAGGTTGAGGGAGGCTTGGGCCAAGGCTTGGAAGCTACCGACCTTGAGCCGGATTACTTCAAAACAGGTCTGTTTCAACCAGGCAAGCAGCATCACTTTTCAGTTATTAAGAAGGGCCAAGAGCTATTCATGAGGATTTCCAACGATGAGCAGACACGTTATTTTTATTGGAAGAACGATAAAGCTCCGGGGATCGACCACGGCCGCATCGGCCTGCGGCACATGTGGGGACGATCCGCGCTGTACAAAAATTTTAGAGTCAGTCAGCCGAAGTAAGAGGGCCGCCCTAAGTCGTGCCACATAGTTGAGACCCAAAAAAGTCCTTTGTGGTCTGACAGGGCTTTAGTTTGCATAATTGTGTTCCGACAATATCGATACTTCGGATTTTTCCCGTTTTGCCCACAGTAAATCTGAAATCGTTGCACTATATGCTTGGTGAGGAAATGTCTGTTACATCCGGATTTTTTGACTGAAGGTATGATTGCGTCGACCGCATCTCGTACGGGGTGGATGCTTAAATCAAAAAGGTATGCTGATTGCTCGTTTTTGTTTTATGCCAAGCGTTGTGCCATGGTTTTATTGTGTGCTATCTTATTCATAGCCATGTTGGCACTGGATTGACTATACTGTTTATGTTTAAATTACACCCCTTCCACATTGAAAAAAGATACCTATCAACCCTAGTCGTAATAATCAGTGCATTAACCGTAGCGGATGCGGAAAATTCATTGGATTTCTGGGACGAAGCGCCCCGCTTGTTTACGGTCGCGAACGAGAAGCAGAGCCTCTACCACGATCTAGATCGTCGTAAGAGACCGAACTATAAGTCTGCTTATTTTCAGTTGGATCATGCTGATAAACAGGTGGGAGATCTCAGTGTTGTGTACGATGCTGGCAAGGCCGGGATTAACAAAGCCTTCGGCTTTGTGTCCAGCCTCTGGGGAGAGGTTTGGGAACTCGATAATCAATTTTCTTTTAACCTGTATATAAAGGTCTCCGGATCCGATCCTGCTGGTACATGCAAAATTGCTCTAGTGGATCAGGCTGGCAAGCGGGCGACAAAAGCTGTTGCAAGTTTTGGACAGGACGATTGGCAATACTTAGAACTGCCTCTGGCAGGATTTCAGACCGAAGCTGGGTTCGATTTCTCCAAGGTAATTGCGTGTAGACTGAAGGCAGAGTTACCTGATGATGCTTTGATTTGGTTGGATGGGATCCAATTTGTCAAAGGAGATACGGTGGTCGGGGTGACTGATAAGTCGCTTGATCAGCGTATGGCCGAAGTACAAGCAACGCGTTCTGCTCGCAATTTGGATGCTCATGAGCGAGCCTCCAAGACGAAGTGGGGAAGTCCTTACGTAAACTATTTTACCAGGCTTTACTTAGCGCGAGATTTAGAGGCGGTAAATGCTGAGCTTTTAGCAGAACTGCAGAAGCCGAAGGTCTTTGATGATCCTTGGTCCCTTTTTCTCAATCCGATGCTGTGTCGTCTCTATCTTAATTTTTCTAGCAAATCTGAAATTTTCCCGGGTCGACTTCTGCCCGAGGTTGAGGAAAGGTTGCTGGAGGTGTTATGGCTGCGTACGTATAAGAAAAACGACATTCATTGGGCACGGCAGAGTACTTGGTGGCTAGACGGAAGCGAGAATCATGATATCAATGCCAAAGCCTGCAATCTGGTATCGGCTCGTATTTTTATGAATGAGCCAGACTATAAAGACCGTATTTACCCTGATTATGGCTATGGTGGTGGCTACAAATACGGAGGCAATGGTTATTACGGTAAAGGTGTTGATGGCAGCACCCGCCAAGGCGGTGGACGCGCTAACTTAAAAGATGGCAAAGCGTACAATGCTGCGGATCACTATCAAGCTTGGTTGAGCTTTCTTAAAGAGTACTTTCAAGAACGCGCCAAACGCGGTTTCTTTGTTGAGCGGGCTGCGGATGGTTATATGCATCATACGTTAAACTTTGTAGATTTAATTTATACAAGTAGTGGTGATGACGAGCTGAAGCAGATTGTCGGAGACTTTTTTGATTTAGTCTATGCTGACTGGGCTCAGGAGTCTATTTCTGGTTTACGTGGTGGAATGAAAGCTCGTCACAATTATGAGGGGGGCTATGCTTCGATTACTGAATACATGCGTTACTACATGGGCGGCGTTGCTAATGGAACTATTTGGTACTACTACACGCTTATTAACGACTACCAATTGCCGTCAATTGTAATGAAAATGGCTTTGGATCGTCAGGGCCTTGGATGTTTCGAATATAAATCGCGCGGTGTGGGAGAAGAGGAAAATGTTTGGCCGCGCCCCTTGGGAACGGAGCGCACGCTGCTGTGTGATACCGAATCACGCTTTCTAAAATATAGCTATGTGACGCCCGACTATGTGCTTGGTGCACAGATGGAGCACCCGGCCGCAGTGCATAGCCATTTGAGTCTCACTAAGCGTTGGCATGGTATGATTTTTTCTCAGTCTCCATTGAGTCGGATTGTGACCGTGGGCTTAAATGAAGTGGGTAAAGAGCAGCCAGGCTATGTGAAAAGTAAAAAGGGCTATGATATGCACCTAAACTATCGCAGCGTTCAAAGCAAATCAGTGTTGATTACACAGCAGGCCCGACGCCTCTTTCAGGTCAATCCTGAATGGTTTCCTGCCGGCCCCATTTATGAACGGGGTATGGGGGTCTTTGTGGGCAATGATTGGGATGAATTGATTGAACGTCAGGGGTGGATTTTTGTTCGAAAAGGCAACGCCTATGCAGCCATAAAGCCAATTTTATATGATGCCGCGTATGAAAGAGAGAAACGGGTTCAGGCTGGACTAAAGGGAACACAGCTCTTTTTTGACAGCCCCGAAGAAGCAGCAACGGTTAAAATTAAAGATCGCGCCTACTCATGGGTTTGTGACCGAAAAGTGATCAAATTAGAGAACAAGTTTTCTCCGGTCATTATAGAAGCAGGCCGTAAGGCGGATTTCCCCTATATGGACGACTTTATTTCAGACATATTGGATAATCGCATAGCACTCTACAAAACTGTGGTCCCGGGTTACAATATTTTAGTTTATACTGGTTGTGGGGAACAAGCAGAAGATATTGTTTTTAATGCAAGTACTATGGAGATGCCGACAGTTGGTGGAAAGTACATTGATTATTCCTACCCGATGACTTTCGATAGCCCCTATTTGAAATCGGACTACAAGAGTGGCAAGATTCAGATCGAGTATGGTGGCGAAGAACTTGAGTTGGATTTTTCTGATAAACCTTGGTGGAAAGTTTGGAGAGCTCGATCTGAGTAGAAATTGTATAACTGTTAATTCCAACTTACCCATATTAAAATTGTATTCTGTAACTAATTATACATTGTTAAACTTTAATAATCTTTGAGAGGGTCGCTCGTTTTCGATAGTGATGCTCGATAGATTTGAGCCTGGCCTTATGCCGCCTGGTCATTTGCCGAAAGATTTCTTGTTCGGAGTTTTTCTTTATGGGCAAATAGTAACTGAGTAACTCGACAATATCATGAGTACTCAAAAGGGGCACACGGTCGCGATAAGCGACTTTTTGCTGTAAGGCAAAGAGCATCGCTAAGGTAACCATTGCAATGTGCTGGTGCCATCCATTCCAGCCGCGTACTTGATACTGTGCCATGCCTACTTCACTTTTCGCTTCTTGGATTGCTCGTTCGATCCAGTAGCGTTGATGTTGGCGATAGCACAGTTGCTGCGCGCTACCTTGAGAATTGGTTAGGCTGTATTTGATCGCCCCTGTTCTATCGCAACTGATCACGAGGCGACGGCCATTAGTCTGTCCAGCCTCATCGCACAACGCAATCACAAGTACTTGTGCCTTGAGCGTACCTTTGGTGGCATTGCGAAAACGAACGTTTTCAGCTGAGTTCGGAGTCTCGTCTCGCCAGATCTTGTCCACGCGCTTTCTGTGTACGATTCCGTGAGTATCTCGAAAATAAAACTTCTGATTGCTACGCACGTCGGCCATGTACTGTAGCTGCTTATCCTCAAGTGCTTTTAGCAGCTTTTGATTGGCTCCGTAGAGACTGTCCATGCCCACCCAGCCAAACTGTAGCTTATTGGCCACTGCGGTCTCAACAATCTTTAAGGCCAGCTCCGGCTTGGTGGAAAAGGTCCGTTCAGCTGTTGGCACTTTGGCTCGGTTTAATCTGACTTCATCCTCAGTCCAGCTCTCGGGCAAATACAAGCGATAATCGACCAAGGTGACATCCTGGCCGCAGCCGAGGGCTCCGAGTACAGCAACTTGACCATTCTCGATCTTCCCAGAGCACCCACAATATTGCCGGGCCACGCCAACACTATGGGTGCCTTTCTTCAAAAAGGAAGTCTCATCGAGCAATAGCATGCTCTCCTCATTGCCCCCGAGCAAAGTATTGGCATCCTTGGCAACCTGATCGACTAGTGCACGATAGTCCCATTGCGATTCACTAACAAAGTTGTGCACCGACTGGTAGTCGACTTCTGCAACTTCTTCACCGATCCGTTCAATGTTTTTGCGCCGAACATCGCCTAACAAGCCACTCAAATACTGCCTTGCGTGTAAACTGCGGTTGCGCCCTTGGGAAATAAAAAATCCCGAGTAATTTTCACAAAAGCCCATAAAGGAACGCGCTATAGAGCGCAGGTCTGTAACGTCATATTTTTTTAGTTCGCTACCCCAAAATGGGAGAACTTGCGAACGTTTTAATTACTGTGAAGAACGAAGATTACAGCTTACAAAACATACAAAATATTTGCAAGAAAAAAGTTTAACAATGTAGAATTGGGGGCTTCGCCGTAACGATAAGCGAGGTCCGTTCTGGCCTGCCAGCTTTCGTCGCTAACAAGCACGCTGCGGCCTTCGCATTGCAAGTCGAGTAGTACCCCCGGTTGCCCACGCACATAGCGCGATGTATCTACGCCTTGGTAGTAGGCGAGCACTGCGATATAATTGTCGCCTATGCGCAAAAATTTGCTTACGTCGATGCTGTTAAAGTAGCGATCCTGGGGGAAGTCGGAAAAGCAGGCTTGATCGACTTCCAGTCCATTGATCCATAGCTGGTAGGCAGTATCAACTGCGATGAAGCATTTGCTTTCTGCTGTGCCATCCAGATGAATCCTATTACGGTAATTAACCCAGTGGTTAACCGGGTAGGTAGAATCATGTAAAGAGATCCATTTCGCATTATGGTTGAAAAGCATATCATACCTATTCCGTAGTCTATATTGAGAATTTATAAAATGCGTACCTTTAAGATCGATACACTTGGGCACCTCTGGAAACTTCCCATGTGCCGAGATTGCCGATTTGCTGTGATGCAGGCAAGGCTCTCTCGCCAACGGTTGGGCTGGAAGCCCTGCCTAGGCGAGAGCAACGCCGCCAGCGCACAGCAAGTGGCAAGTCTTTCAAACCGAAACACTTTTGGTTCTGAG
>Ga0213867_1000411_pt1 | contig 19467 bp, 9 predicted proteins | sample PICome_12_FD_160120 | JGI IMG/M metagenome (GOLD analysis project Ga0213867, IMG submission 160120) | Coastal seawater microbial communities near Pivers Island, North Carolina, United States - PICO540 | ecosystem: Environmental > Aquatic > Marine > Coastal | place: USA: North Carolina | collected... | reverse complement strand
AGGTCAAGGCCAAGGTCAAGGCCAAGGTCAGGGCCAGCAAGGCCAACAAGGCCAGCAAGGTCAACAGGGCCAGCAAGGTCAACAAGGCCAGCAAGGTCAACAGGGCCAGCAAGGTCAACAAGGCCAGCAAGGTCAACAAGGCCAGCAAGGTCAACAAGGCCAGCAAGGTCAACAAGGCCAGCAGCAGGACAACGGCCAAGGTCAACAACAGCAAGGCGGCCAGCAAGGCGGCCAGCAAGGCGACCAACAGAGCCAGGACCAAAACGGCCAGAACCAGAACGGTCAGAACGAGCAACAGCAAGGTCAGACGCAGAACGGACAGCAAGGTCAACAAGGCCAGCAATCCGATCAGCAACAAGGTCAGCAGCTTGACAACCAAGATCAGAACGGTGAGAACGACAACGACGGCGACGGAATCCCCAACGACGTGGACAACGACGACGACAACGACGGTATCCCCGATTCAATCGATGAATCGCCAATGGATCACGACAACGACGGCATCAACGATGCTGAAGATGACGATGACGACGGCGACGGTATCGACGATCGCGAGGAAGTGAACGATGCTGACCCCAACACCAACATCTACGACCACGACAACGATGGCATCTCCGATGCTGTTGACCTCGACATTGACAACGATGGCATCGACAACCGTGTTGACTTCGAAGACGTCAACAACAACGGCGTCATGGACGCAGGCGAAGACCGCCGACGCGACCACGACAACGACGGCATGGACGACGCTGACGACACCGACGACGACAACGACAACATCCTCGATGTTGACGAAATCGACGGCGTTGCTGGCAGCTACCGCTATGACCACGACAACGATGGCATCTGGGATCTTACCGACAACGATGACGACAACGACGGTCTCATGGACTGGTTTGAAGTCAACGACGGTAACGAGCTCACCGGTCAATTCGACGCTGACAACGATGGACTTGATGACCACGAGGACGATGACGACGACAACGACGGCATCCTCGACATCTACGAGTTCTGAAGTTAACGTTGTGAACTGTCTGTCAAAGAACCGTCACTGACGGGTACAACAGGCGCTTTGGGGCCAAGGCCCCGATTCGCCTCCATTCTTCTTTTCCCTCACCAGGGCGACCATGATACGCGACGCCTTGCGTGATACGCAAGTGTTCATTCCACCCACGCCTTTCAAATAGGGTATTTCGGTGGAAGCGTGTTTACGAGGTGCCCGTATGCTGTCCAAACAACACGTCCAAAACATCGAAGACCGACAACGACTTTCCATGGCGATTGTGCTCGTCTTTTTGATGCTCACAAGCAGCTTGCTGGCCATTGTCCAGAGCGTCCAGGATCAGCCAGAAACCCCTCGGGCAACCCGTTTGGTTGACGGCGCTGGTATCGGTTACACACCGGTTCAGTCCACCGACCAAGGTGGCCAAGGTGGTTGGGAAGGCGCCAACGACGGTGGATGGGGGCTGGCACACGAAGCCCTCAGGGACTTGATGTGGTCTGACCCCGGTGTTTCTTCGGGCATCATCATGGATCTTTCCGTTCTCGAGTCGGTGATTCCGGCGTACTCCAGTTTCCTCGAAGAAACCCAGGCCGGCGACCACGACAACGACGGCATTGACGACCTGAACGATTTGGACGATGACAACGACGGTATTTACGATCTCTTGGAACGCTTTGACGGATGTTACGGAACGGACCCGTACGACCACGACAACGACGGCGTTCTCGATGCCGATGACTGGGATGACGACAACGACGGCATCCTTGAGGGCCCCATCGACTACGATGCGCTCGAAGGCCAAGGGCTTGACCCACGCAACGTTTCAACGGACCGGTTCCTCGATCCGACCACCGTGCACCCTTGGACCGGCGACCCCGTAGGCAACTTCTACCTCGCCGACCAGAACCCCATGGACCACGATAACGACGGCGTCACTGACGAAGACAGCGACGGGGCAGGCCCCGGCCGCTACGATGAAGACGACGACAACGACGGTCGAATCGACCAGTTCACCTGGCCTTGCGACCTCGATTGGGACGGTATCCCCGATTATTTCGACACCGATGACGACAACGACGGCACCCCCGACGTTCTCGACGCCCACCCCTACGACGCTTCCATCACCGGGACGATGGCTGCAGCAGCAGCCGCAAGCACCACCGACGACTTGGAGTACAACGCCGCTCGAACGTGGAACTTCAACGAATACCGAGCGTACTCTGGCGGTGTTGATTACGTCGACTGGGAGCGCAACCGTGTCAACGGCCCCGGCGCTACCGCCTCCGGCTTCGGCGCCTTCGGCGCTCAAGGCACGCCTTCCTTCAGCCAAATCGTGGACGGTGACCTTGATGGTGACGGCGCCCCCAACTTCCTCGACCCTGACAACGACAACGACGGCACCCCTGACAGCGCCGACACCGATGACGACAACGACGGCATCCTGGACATGGTCGATCCTGACGACGACAACGACGGCATTCCTGACACCTGCATTGAAATCGACACCAACGGCGACCAAGCCAGCGATTACACCGGTCTGCAAAACGGAGGCGTGACCGGCGTGACCATCGCCACCAGCGGCCAAAGTTACAGCGACGGCACCGATGTTGGAACCGCCACCACCAGTCCCGGCACGGGATTGACCGTGGACATCACCACCTCGGGCGGTTCGGTGACCAGCGTCAGCGTGAATCGAGCGGGCTCAGGTTATTCCGTTGGCGACAGCGTCGCTATCAACGGTGGAAACTCCAATGCGACCTTGACCATCACCAGCGTTTCCACGACGAACTTCGAAGTTCCAGGAGCGGACGGCAATCAAGACGGCTCCATCGATTGTGAAATCGATTACGATTACGACTTGGACGACGATATCCGTCGCCCCTTTGACCAGAACTACAACGGCATCTACGACTGGCTTGATGCCGATTTGGGCGGCACCACCTCGCCCGATAACCTCGGTAACTTTGCCGTTGGCGGGGCCGACCTCCCGTACGACCTTGACAACGATAACATCGAGAACGAGAACGACTCCTTCCCGCTTGACGCTGCCTCGGATGTCGCCACGTGGAACTGTCCTACACAGGCCAACCCCAACCCAACCAACCCCGACCCCCGCTGTCAAACACGCCGGGCCTCTTTCTCTCAATTCAACGACTGGGACGGCGATGGCATCAGCAACTGGGACGACGTTGACGACGACAACGACGGTATCATCGACGTTCTTGACATCGACTGGGATTGTGACCTTGACAACGACAACGACCTGCACATGATCAACGGCGGGTTGTATCGTGATGACGGCCCGAACGATGTCGATTCCGACGTTGACGGCGATGGCTTGGAGAACAGCATTGACTGGGACGACGACAACGACGGTGTTTCCGATCTTTACGACCCCGATGATGGAAACTGCGGCGTCGTTGATTTCGACGCCACCGACGCCTTCGGAACGCCCTACTACCCCGTCAACGACGGAGGTTCACTCGACGGCTCGGCCGACTCCCAACTCTACGGTACCAACGCCACCGACCACTGGAGCATGGTCTTCATGCACTACCCCTTCGCTGATGTGGTGCTCAACTACAACGGCTACGACGCCACGACCACGCCCGTGACTCCCGGTCTTGTTCCGGAGTTCTACTGGTTCTTCTTCGCTCGTTGGTCGCCTTACAACGGTGGCAACGAATGGGACATTGATTCCGACGGTGACTCGCTCATCAACGGTTTGGACGTTGACCAGGATGCCGACGGAATGCCGGATTGGTGGGACCAAGACGAGGGCAACGACGGCGTTCTCGACATCAACGACGTCAAGATGGGCGGTTCGTACAACCTCTCCACCTGCGGTTGGACCGCAGGAAACCTCGGCCAAGGATTCGTCTGCGGCTACTCCTATGCGCTCGCTTACAAGATGCCGCTCAACGGTGTTAACGCTCAATTTGGTTCGCCTTACTCGACCCGACCCGACGCCGCTTTCGACCAAGGCGCAACGGCCGGTGGCCCATCGGGCAACTGGAGCTGCACTCCCGTTCAAGGCATTGGGTGCTGGCACTACGACTTCGGCGGTGACGGAAACGTCGATTCTGGACTAACGTTCACGCAAATGCAGGACAACCGCGACGCCTTCAACACCTGGGTCGGCCTTGCCACCGGTATTTGGCAGTGGAACAGCGACAACGGTCCCGAGGCTGACTTCCCCGATGAACTCGGCGCAGACTTGCTCAAGAACGATGTTGACGGCGACGTGGACGGCGACTTCACCAACTCCACCATCGACCTTGATGACGATTACGACGCCATCTACGATTGGTATGACGTGGACGATGACAACGACGGTGTTTGGGATTTCTTTGAAATCGACAGCAACTTCGACCTCGATGACGACACTGGCCAAAACAACGGGAACTTCTTCTCCGGCGACAATTGTGCCGATAACGACGACGACGGGAACGACGCTGACGCTGATGATGACGGCTTCTTCCAAGCCGTCTGGGACCGCGGTATCATGTCGCAAGGCCTCCGTCAGCCCAGCATTTACGACGTTGACAACGACAACGACGGTATCCCCGACGGTGAAGACCCAGATGATGACAACGACGGACGTCTGGACGTTGACCAAGAACTCCTGCCCGGTTGTTTCTGGGGCGAAGAGCAGTCGACATGGGATTACGACAACGACGGCTTGGTGAACTGGGCCGACAACGACTGGGACGGCGACGGCATCTCCAACACCGTTGAATTGCTCCAAGACATCACGGCGCCCTTCGATCACGACAACGACGGAACACGCGACGACATTGACGAGGACGACGATGAAGACGGCATGCACGATGAGGACGAAGTGATTCTTTGGCCCACGCGCTTCAACCGGAACTCCACCAACCCTTGGGACCACGACGACTTTGGTGACGGCGAGGCCATGGCCAACCCCAACGACGCTGGAACCGGGCCTGACGCCATCGATAACGACGACGACAACGACACGAGGGTTGACACGGATTACGACCACACGGAAGACTCTGAATTGACCTCGGATTGGGATCACGACAACGACGGCATCCTCGATGCCGACGACAAAGCGCCCACCTTCATCACGCTCAACCTACCGAACAACCTCTGGCTGGACGCCCAGGCACCGGCCATCTTCTCCGGGCATGTTGACTGGCTCAACCCCATCACGGGTGTGGTCGAGGCAGCACCGCAACTCCCCGTTCAAGTGCACATTGAATGGACGGCCAACAACACCACGGCCATCGAGACCATCGACGTTCTGACCAACAGCGGCGGTAACTTCAGTGTCGGGCAATTCCTCTATCCTGAAGATTTGACCGTCGGTGACAACACGACCTACCGCGTCTACGCGGAGGTGACCGAGATGTTCACGTTCAACGGCAACCAATCTCAGTCGTATTATGTCGGTGCTGAAGCCAACATGACGGTCGACTACTCCGCATGGACGTACTTCCGCAGCGATGAACAGCCCTTCTGGCTGGACTTCAAGTCCCATTACACCGCCGATTGGGATCGCGGTCTGTTCGACAACCGTATCCGCAACGCGCCCATCACGTTCTCCATCTTTGGAGGCCTGTTCGGAAACTTGACTGCGCCCACCAACTTCACCGGTTTGGGCAACAACGGTTACCGAACCGATGCCTCGGGTTGGGCTTCCTTGACCTTTGTCCAAGACCTTGGCGTGAGCGGTACTTGGAAGCAAGTTCAGTGGAACTCAACCGCCGACAACGGCGTGGGACAGATTCCGGGTGCCTACGAGCAAATCGTTTGGAACGACTTGACCAAGCAACACGACGTTGTCTTGGACACGAACGGTGACCCGTTGCGCTACAATTACACCAACACCAGTTTGCCTGCAGGTGATATTGAAATCATCGCCCGCGTATCACCGGAATTGGCCAACGAATGGCCGTTCCCGTTCTTGCACGGCGACGAAGCAGAACCCTTCTCCGTCCGCATCATGCATCGCATGAACATCGAGGGAACCCTGATTTTGGACGGCTTGAGTCCGATTTACTATTACGACTCCACCGTGAACAACGGCGACGGGACCTTTGGTGATTGGTCAACGCTCTTCCACCAACCCGCATTGGACGCCGCCGGTGTTTCCTACAGCACCGTGTCAGCGTTCAAGCCGTATCCAAAGTCGTGGGACGGAACCTCAAACGGGCTGACTGGACAAGCTGCGGCTCTTCGCCCCTTCCTTTCCGGAAACGGGACCCACTGGTTCATCGCTTTGGTGAACGGCGGTGACAGCAACCTTCCACCGTGTGGGCCGGTTGACCGAACCGACCCGAACAGCCCCATTCGCTGCGAGATCGTTCCTGAAATGAACACGGGCGAATCCCTGCAAGTCATTGGAAAGGTGACCAACCGAACCAACGACCCGTGGGACCAAGACCCGATTGCCCTGCAAGTCGACGTTGACAAGAACGGGCAGTTCCTCGGCGCGGGTGAAACCGCATACACCCAGCGACCGATCATGAAGGATGGCGACGCCACCTACGATTACAACTGGTCTTGGTACAGCCAATACGGTGCAGGTACCTACGGCCTGCGGGTTGATTTCACCAACTCCGCCTACTACTTCACGGGCAACACGTCCACGCTCGCAACCACGGGTGCGTACATCAACGTCACCGTGGTCGGAACAACGGACTTCTTGACGACCTCGCTCCCCCGGCTCTACCGCAACACGAACACGACGATTCAAGCGAAGTTGGTTGACAACTCGTTGCAACCCGTTCGCAATGCACCGGTCAACTACACCTGGTCCTTTGACGGACGCACCGGTGTGAACTACACGGACAACAACGGCTTCTTCGAAATCCCGTTCAACGTCTCTGCCTCCGATGCATTGGGCAACTTCACGCTGCAGTTCGAGTACGCCGGCACGCCGTTGCTGAAAGGCGCCTCCACGGCTCAGTCCGTATGGGTCGTGTCGAGAACGTACATGCAGGTCATCTCAACCGAAGATAATCTCAGGCGCTCCGGCGATAAATGGGACTTCACGGCTCAAGTTTCGGACGATAACAAAACGAGCATACGAGATGCGGGCGGCACGGCGCTTTCGGGCGCAGAATCACCGTACGGCGGATTGGTTGACGTCATCTTCGAAGGCTCGGACTTCCAAGGCACGTTGCATCGCCAAGTGGTGGCTACGTTGGCTCCCAACGCCGGTGTGATCTCTCTGCCCGACGTCGAGCCGGACGGTTCGCACTTGTGCTTCTACGACGGCAATGGCGACGGTGTGCCCGACCGCGACCTCGACGGCGATGGCTTGGAGACCGAGGAGACCATCGGATGTCTCAAATCAAACATCTCGCCACTCAACCCTGGCCTTCTGCGAGAGGACCCCGAGTCCTTCCTGCCCGACGGCTTTGGACCGGTGAACGTGATTCTCCGATTCCGAGAAACCCTGCCAAACGAAGGTTGCCAACCGCTCGATGTCAGTTACCTTGGCATCCAAGGCGCTTGGGACCCATGCACGCAAATCCCCGGGAACGACCACTTCCGCCTGACCATGACCAACAACGCCAACGGGTTCAACCTGATTGGTCGTACGGTGATGACCGTTGACGATCAGATCGTCTACACCAGCGAAATCGATCCGCTGACCGGCGAAGTGGTGCCCAAGCCGATGGTGGTCACCGGCCAACTCAGCGACGAGCTGGGCGTGAACCTCACGGACCGAAGCATCCGCGTGAACTACGAGATGGTGAACGGCCAAACCGGTCCCGTTGCGTGTCAATCCGGCATGACCAACGCCGACGGCCTCTTCTCCATCATCTGTCCGCTCTCCGACGTGATGGCGGGCAAGGCCAAGGTTACGGTGACCTACTCTGCCTACGACAACAACGATGCTTACCGCTACGAAAACAAGACGGTTCAGACCGAGTTTGAGGTCTTCTCGAACTCCACTCTTCAGATCACGGAAGTTGGACCGTTCAAGTCCAGCGTTGACCAGTGGGTCGCCCAAAACGGCACCCGGTACCCCGTGTTGTACCTGAAGGAGTCCTTCCACATCGACGCTTTCTTGGCCCAATCCAACGGCCAAGCCGTCGGCGGAAAGTGTCTGAACATTTACCTTGACCCCGATGAGAACGTTCGTCCGCTCGCCACGGTTCGCACCAGCGACATCGACGGCAGCGTGGAGTGGTTCAGCGGTGACCCGTTGCAAAACCCGACGTTGCGCGGTGTTGAAACGACGGGCGGAAAACTGGAAGGTTTCCGAACGCTCCGTGTGGCCTTTGAGCCGGACCGAAGCATCCCCGGCGGTTGTGACAAGGACAACTCGAATGCGTTGAACGGCTCATCCATGGACTTGGAAGTCCTCGTCCGTTCTCGTGTTGACCTGCAGGTCAAGGAGACCTGGGCTTACAGCGGCGCCAACGGTATCGACGAGGGTGAACTGGTCACCGGCCAAATCGCCCTCTTGCGAGACCGTCTCGACCTCGCTGTTGAAAACGAAGAAGTCATCTTCTCCTACGAGTACTTCGACAGCACGCTCGGCGAATGGGTCGTTTCGGATTTGAACAACAAGACCCGTACCAACGAGCAAGGTGTTGCCTCCTTTGAATGGGCCTTTGCGGGCCCAACTTGCGACGGTACAGAGTGTGAAGGGTTGTGGCGCATCACCGCCTTCTACCCCGGCTCAACGTACTTCGCTCCATCTCAGGACAACATCACGCACGAAATCAAGTACATGGAAGCCGAAGCCCTCAGTTCGGGAAGCGGTCTGTTGTCACCGGGCAACCTGTTGATCTTCGCCATCATCACGATGGCGCTGCTCATCGCCGGGGCCATCTATTACCAGCGTGTTCAGGAGCGCCGTCAAGTGCAAGCCCTACGGGGTATCCTCACCGACGCCATGATGCAGTTGGAGGCAAGCAACGAGTACATCGCCGCCATCTTCGACTGCTACAAGAGCTTGGTGAAGCACTTCAAGAAGTACGGTTTCATGAAGAAGGTCTACGAAACCGCTCGTGAGTTTGAAGCGGCGGTTCGCAACGCTTTCAACATGGTTCCGGTCGACCAACTCGACGACTTCCTCTCCATCTTTGAAGAGGCCCGTTATTCCGAACACACGATCGACGCAAGCCACCGTGACCGCGCCATGCAAACCCTTGGCGCCATCACCAATTCACTCACCATGTCGCTTGGTGAGGAGGGCGTTGTGAAGCGTGTTGATGTGGCTGGAATCTATGAAAACCTGACCAAGGCCGGTGAGTTCGTCGCATCCGACGGATCGGTTCGACAAGCAGGTATCGTTGAAGGCGAAAACAACGACTTCAAGATTTGAGCCCCCCTTCCGTGCCTTCTGGCAACGGCTTGAGCGAGAGCCATGTTGGCCTTAACCTTCAAAGGGTGGAGGTCCTGTGTCGCTCCATGGACGACTGGAAGTCACTTATCGACCAAGCCATGCAGATTGAAACAACGGACACCATCGGTGCCCACGGCCTCTACGAACATGCAGTTCGAGCCGCGTTGGCTCAATCCCAGATGCTTCTCGGCGATTTGGAAGCTGCTCAGATCATCGAGTCCATCTACGGCGCTCTCGTGGCCTACTCGCAAACCGTCATGCTGCGAATGAAGGCCGAAGACCCCGAGGTCGGCGGTGCAGACCATGCGTTCCGAGCCGGGCAAGCCTACGGCGTTAGTTGCGTTCTGAACCACCTCATCGACCGGTTGACCGACGTTGCCGGCATCACGGCCCTCGGTGCTCTGGACGACTTCTCCGACACTTTGCACGAGGAAATCATCGTTCAAGCCAAGGCTGCGGGATTGACCGTGGAGTTGTTGGACGCAAAAGGCGAGATGCTCCTGGAATGAACAGACTGCAACCTGTTGGGGCCGAAAATCGCACGACAGCGGCGCGTAGCAGGTTCATTCCGCGTCGGTGGCTTCATAACGGGACGGACGGTCGGCTGGTTGCTTCTAAGCATCGAGGGAGTCAAATGAGTAACCCAGTACGTAAGACAAACGCTCAGTTGGTTGAGGTCATCAACCAATTGAAAGCCCAGTCTCGCGACACCGGAGCTGCTGTTTGGCGAGATGTGGCAATGCGACTCTCCAAGAGCCGCAAGAATTGGGCACAACCCAACCTGAGCCGAGTGAGCCGATACGCCCCCGAGGGTGCAACCATCCTCGTCCCGGGCAAGCTCCTCGGGTCCGGAGAGTTGACCAACGGCCATACCATCGCCGCCTACAGCGTCAGCAACGGTGCCCGTGAGAAGATCGAAGCCGCCGGTGGTCGTGTTGTGACCTATGGCGAGCTGATGAATGAAAACCCAACCGGAACGGGGGTCGTTATCCTTGGCTGAAGCGACCACCTACGTCTTTGATGCAGACGGCCTCATCATGGGTCGCCTTGCCTCCGCCTCGGCGGACATCCTGCTGAAGGCCGCCCGGGAAGACCGAGATGACAAGGTCATCATCATCAACGCTGAGAAAGCGATTGTGTCCGGTCGACCACGAGCCGTGTTGGACAACTACCACAAGAAGTACGAGTTGAACCACGCCCGGAAGGGACCGTTCTTCCCTCGTATGCCCGACATGATCCTCAAGCGAGCCGTGCGCGGCATGCTGCCGTACCAAAAGAAAACCAGCGGCCGCCGAGCACTTCGCAACCTCCGCGTGGAGATCGGTTGCCCAAGCCACCTTTCCGGTGACATGCCCGAAGGCCACGAGCGAGGCGACGATAGCAAATTCCGCCGAGACCTGCCAGACCGCTACATCCGCTTGGGTGACATCAGTGCAGACTTGGGGGCACCCGCTCACCGATGGACGGGAGGTGACCAGTGATGGCTCGTAAGAAGAAATCTGTTGAATCCTCAGGGAAGCGAAAGACCGCCGTGGCCCGTGCCTCAGTGAAGGCCGGCGCAGGGCGCGTCCGTGTCAACTCCGAACCCATTGAAATCCTCCAACCTTCGTTGGCTCGCCGCAAGGCCATGGAACCCTTGGTCATCGCCGATGCCATGAACCGCCTGGGCAAGGTCGACATCAACGTCACGACCAACGGCGGCGGCATCATGGGGCAAACCGACGCCATTCGTACCGCCATTGCCCGCGGCCTCGTCCACTACAACGGTGGTGCTGAGGGTGTTGACGAAGAACTCCGAGACGAGTACCTCCGCTTTGACCGCAGTTTGTTGGTCAACGACCCACGCCGAAAGGAACCCAAACACCAACTCGGCCGTGGTGCTCGTCGCAAGAAGCAGAAGTCCTATCGATGAGGTGAGATGCATGATTATTCCAGTACGATGTTTCAGTTGTGGCGGCGTTGTCGCCCACAAGTGGGAAGAATTCAAGCAATTGCTCGCCGATGGTAAATCGGATGCTGAAGCCCTCGATGCCGTGGGCTTGAAGCGCTACTGTTGCCGTCGAATGTACGTTGGACATCTCGACTTGATCGAAGAAGTTGCACCGTTCAGTGCAGCACGAAACTGAGGAATTCCTCGGGCCCGTGGGTTAGCTTGGCCTATACTTGGCGGCTGGGGGCCGTCAGACCCCGGTTCAAATCCGGGCGGGCCCACCATCTGTTTCCGTGTGTGTCAACGTTATCAACCGTCCTTTGGGTTGATATGGCGACACCGCACCGTCGGTGCATGGGACGCATGAAAGCCGCCAGCATCGCAACCCTCTTGCTCACGGTCTTGCTGTTCCCGATGGTTTCTGGGGCGGACAGCACCGTTTCGGTCAACACCACGTGGTCCGGGAACGTCACGCTCTCTGGAAACGTGACGGTGGCCTCCGGCACCACCCTCACGCTTTCACCCGGGACAAGCGTGGACGCAGGCACCTTTGCCATCGTTGTTGAAGGGTCCTTGGAAGCTGATCAAACCACCTTCTTTTCCTCGGTTACGCCCGAGACGCAAGGCTCGCACGGGCAGGGCTTGTGGCCAGGAATTCTGCTCGAGTCCACCGGTAGCGCTTCGCTCACCTCGGTCACCGTCGCCAACGCCTCTGCCGGCGTGATGGTCAAAGGCATTCTCAACGGCACCGACCTCGTGTTCAACGACGCCTATCGGGGCGTTTCGGTCTTGGGCGGTCAAGCCAACATCTCCAACGTCGAAGCGAACCGTATCGATTACGAAGCGGTTTACGTGGAAAGCGGCTCCCTGTTGCTTACGACCGGCTCGTTCAACGAAGTGGCCGTTGGCCTCGCCAACCACGGGACGGCTTCCGTATCCGATTTAACGGTGGAAGAGGCTGGCGTTGGGCTCCAATCCCTTGCGGGTACGATGAACGTTGACGGGTTGGGTTTGTTGAACGCCAGCGTCGGTATCGCCACCGTATCCGGAGCCTCCACCTTTGTTCAGTCGGTGGTGGGCAGCGGCCTTGCGCTGGTCATGGATGCAGGGGATGCAGACAATTTCACGGTTGCCGATGCGCAGGTCTCGGGTCAACGGCTTCTTGTTGGCCAAGACGTTTCGTCTATGCTGGTCGATGACCTCGCCTTCACCTCCGACAGTTCCGTTGAACTTCGTCCAGCGGTCGACGTCAGTTGTGACGGAACGTGCACGTTGCGAAACAGCACGCTCACGTCTACACCGATCGGCGTCGCTTGGTCGGGCATCGGAACCTCGGTGATGGAGGGCGTTGAGGTGCACGCCATCTCCAACGCCGTTGAGGCGACCGGCGCGGGTCACGCCGATTGGTCCAACCTTTCCCTTACGGCTGGACAAACGGGTGTTTCGATTCAAACCCCGACCAGTTCATTGTCAAACATCGACGTGGCCCTCGCTTCCTCTGACGCGACGGGAATCGATGTCTTGGGCGGTCAACATGCATGGGCCACCCTCACCGTTCACAAGCCCTTTTCCTCCGCCGACCAAGATTCCGTTGGCCTCCGTTCGTGGTACGCCGGCCTTGCGGTGGAGCAATTCACTTCGCGAAACGTCTCCACCGGCATGCTGCTTGAGGACAGCACGGTCGTCGTTGAGACGGCCGAAGCCAACATTGGCTCCAAGGTCGGAGTGCACCTGATCGACTCGTCCTACTCGGGTCAGAGCTTGACCACGGTTGCCCAGGACGAGGGCGTGCTGATGGAAGGGGCCGTCTCGCTCCACCTTCAATCATGGACCGCCCAACTTCACGATACCCCGCTCATGATGTCAAGCGGAAGCGAGGCCGTTGTCCGTTCCTTCTCACCGGTGAACACGGCGCCGTCGTCTTCCGATGCGTTGGGGGACGGGACGCTCTTTTACGGTTCGAGTTCAAACCCCACCGTCTCCACTACGGAATCTCACCGTCTGCTTGAGACGCCCGTGACCTTCACCGACCTGCAGGGCAATCCCGTTGAAGCCGACGTGACGGTCCACGGCTTCGCCTTGAAGAGCAACAGCAACGGCGCGTTAACGCTCCCGCTTGTCTCGTCCGGCTCAACGGTTGATGCCACGCTGGACGGTTCGGGTGTCCGCGTGGTGTTGTACGGGGGCCAGCAAGGGCAATCGGTTCAGGTTCCCGTGATTCCAGCGGGCGACTGGACGGTTGGTTCAGGACAAGACATCGTGCTCGGGCCTCGCCCTGACGGCCAACCGCATCAACTCGCAGGTGATTTGGAGGTCGCCAACAACGGCCGTTTGACGTTGATGGACACAACCCTTCTCCTCGGGTCGTTGAACAGCGTAACGCTCCAAGGAAGCGGTACGTTGCTGGGCCACAACGCCCACCTGTCGGCGCCAAGCCTTCAGGCCAGCGGTCAGAGTTTGATCAGCGGGACCACCGACACGTTCACTCTCTCCTCCGAAGTACAATGGGGCTGCCTCAGCGAGCGTACGGTTGAACGCTTGGTGCTGAACGGCAACCTCACGGTTCAACCCGGATGCGACATTTCGTTGACCAACGGCTCCGTGAACGGGCGAGTGACGGCGCAAACCGGCGCCACCTTCACGAGTTCCTCGAGCCTCAGCATCACGGTGCTCGACAAAGGCCAACCGGTCTCTGGTGCATTGATTTCCATCGAAGGTGCGGTGGGCGTGACCGACGCATCCGGTCGTTTGTTCACCACCACCGAGGCCCGAAGCGTGACCGACATGGGCGAGACGTACGGAGGAGTGAAAACCGTCACGCTGCAACAGAACAACCTGACGGATTTCGTGACGTGGGACACCAACGTTTCCTTGACGCACACCTTCATGGCCTCCACGCTGCCTTCGGGAAATTTTGATGGTTGGTTGGTGCTTGAACGGCAGTGGAGTCCTTACACGCTTGACGGAAATTTGGTTCTCAACATCGGTTCGACGATGACCGTTCAGGACGGCGTTTCTTTGCGCATCTCGGAGGGCTCGACCATCACCGTCAACGGTTTGTTTGACGCAGGTGCAGCCACCTTGTCCTCAACCGGGTACGGGGCCCGATGGGGCGGTTTAGCTCTCGGCGATTCCGCCGGCGCCGTGGTGAACCTTGCACGGACGCAGGTGGTTGAGTCCTCGCCCGCTTTGACGGTCTCTGGATTTGGTGAGGTTTTGGTTGACGGTGTCCTCGTCGCACGTTCCGCCAGCGACCCGCTTGTGGTCATTGAATCAGGAAGCCAAGCCGAAGTCGAGGTCAGAAACAGCCGCTTCCAAGACAGCGGAAACGGATGCGTGATCGTCTACCCCTCGGACGGATTGGTCGCGTTCACCAACGTGACCTTTGCCAACTGCGATGGGCCCGCCGTCTGGGCTCAACAAGCACCGGTTGACTTCACGGACCTCACCGTTGAGGATGGCGTGGACCAAGCGCTCGATTTGACGGGCGTCACCGGGACGGTCAACGGTCTGGACGCATCGGCCTTCAACGGGACCGGCGCCATCGTGTCGCTCAACAATCTCCGCGGATCGTTTTCACTTACCGGCTTGAACGGTGCGGTGACGGGCGTCGGTGGCATCGTTGGCCAAGACAACCTCGACATTGACGTGAGCGATGTCGTGTTGACCGGTGCCCCCGCCATCGATTTGGATTTGACTTCTGGAACGCTCACCGACCTCGTGCTAACCGGCACGGGGACGGGAACGGCGATCACGGCGCATCACGGGCGCACCTCCTCGAGTTTAACGCTCGACAACGCAACGATTTCTCAGTACGGCGTGGGAGTTTCGCTGCATTCCGACGAGGGTGAACTCAGCGCCCCGTTACTCGTTCGCTCATCGAGCGTGTCGGCAGCAAGCGGTTTCGCCACGGAAAATTTCCCCGTTCGCTTGGAGGCGACGACCGTTTTCGGTGCGCTTGAAGTGTCCGGAACCGACGTGGTCGCTGTGGACGGCCTGGTTCAGAGCGTTCAGGCAGACGACGGAGCGACCTTTTCCCTCTACCGGACGATGACCCTTGATGCTCAACGCAGCGGGGCTCCCGTCCATGCATTGTTCACGGTGACGTATGCCGATGCTTCGGTACCTGCGGTAACGGTCGAGGGCACCACGCTCGATGTGCCCCTGTTGTTGCGCTCGGTATCAACGTCAAGCGACACCACGATGGCGTCGTGGACGGTGCGAGCCGAAGCAGCCAACTCACCCGCAGCCACGCTTGAAATCAGCTCGCCGTCCTCGGCCGACCGTTATATCCTGTTGGTTCTGCAAACCAACCAACCCCCCACCGTTACGATGGTCGAACCGTTCCCCGGTCAACGGGTGATGGAGGCCGATTCGTTGCGCGCCTCGGCAACGGTGAGCGACGACTTGGACGAAACCTCCTCCATCGTTCTTTCATGGAAGGTGTACGATATGCAGGGGAACGCCGTCCTGCAGGGTGGCAACGAACCCGTGTTCAACATCACCGACCTGCCAGCGGGTTTCTACGTCGTCGAGGTGACCGCAACCGATACGCTCGGTCAATCAGCCACCGCCTCCACCGACTTCGAATACACGCAACTTGACACCGATGGCGACTGGTCAAGCACCTGTTCTTCGGAAACATGGTTTGATCCCGAAACCGGCAAATCTTGTGGACCCGACATCTACGACCAAGACGACGACAACGACGGGTACAGCGACAGCAAAGATGCGTTCCCCCTCGACCCGTGCGCCCAAGTTGACACCGACGGCGATACACAACCGGACATGTTGGAATGCCCTCCCGGTTACACCAGTTGGTTGACCGAGGACATGGACGATGACGGCGACGGGGTCCCCGATGTGCTCGAAGGCGTGACCACGGACGATGAAGACCTCAACATCAACGCCTTGCTGGTGGTTTTGGCCCTGCTCGTGGTTGTGGTTCTCCTCTTCTTCGCTCGTCTGCGCCGAGGCGGCCCAGGCGATTTGGCCGGTCTGGACCAACGTCATCTGTGAGGTACTTTCGATGGCCGTTCCCCTTCCGTCAGCCGAACACGTGGGGTTGGCTGCGGTCGTCACGCTGGCTCTTATCGTGGCGTGGGATGCGTATTGGCTGACGAAACAACGCAGCGATGTTCCCGAATTGGGTCGACTTCCCAACGGCGGGTTCGCTTGGGAAAGCGAAGGGGTACACGAAATGGTTCGTCAGTGGGGAAACCTCGGATCGATGGCGGCGATGATGGTGCTTCCCTGGGCGTTGCTTGAGGTCTCAAACACCCCCGTCCTTTATGCCGTGCTCTGGGACGTTTTTCTCGCCCTCCACCTCATTTCTTTGCTCGTTCCAAAACGGTACGCCATCACCTCAACGCATCTGTTCGCTGACGGCCAACGCTACGCGTGGGAGCGCCTTCGGATGGCGAAGCGTCAGCCAAAGCGTCGCATCATGCTACTCCGCAACGGTTGGGGTCCGTTCGGCCCACTGCCTTTGGGAGGCGATGCGGATGCCTTGCGTGTTGCTCGCGAATACATCAAAGCCATGGAACAGGCTCGTTCAACGACCCTCCTCTCAACCGAATCCGAGTAAACGGCATGCTCATGGGCCCTCCTTCGTAGCGATGGGCATGGAATGGACACGAAGCGATGACGACGTCTTTGTTCGGTTGGACCCGGGCGAGGAAATCCACGCCTCGCTGCAAGGCTTGGCCGACGAACTCGGCTTTGACGCCGCAGCCATCACCAGCGGTATTGGCCGAACGCGGGACAGCACCTACGGTTACATGGACGACAAGCACGTCTACCATCGCGTGACGCTTGAGGGCGGTGCAGAACTCGTGACGCTTCAAGGCAACCTCGCTCGCCGAGAAAACGGGGAGGCGTTTACTCATCTTCATGCGACCTTTTCCGACGACGACCTCAAGCCCCACGCCGGGCACATGTTCGCTGCGACCGTCCACGTGGTTGCCGAAATTCATCTCCGTATTTTGAGCCGTGCCGCGATGACGCGATGCCCGCTTGAAAACAGCGAATTCGTAGCGCTCAAGTTCGACTGAACGGCCGGAAAGCGATGCTTCATAGCCCGTCGCACCCCTGTTGAAACCATGGGCGAAGCCGGGGCTTTCTCCGAGGCAGACGAGGCGCGAATCGCCTTTCTTGCCGAGCGAATCGCCCATCATTCGCACCTGTACTACAACCTCGCTGAACCCGAGATCAGCGATGCTGAGTTTGACCGGTTGTGGGACGAACTGAAAGGCCTTGACCCACATCACCCCCAACTGCGAAGGGTGGGGGCGGATGTCCCACCTGGAAGCGTCAAGGTCGACCACCTCTTCCCCATGCGCAGCCTGGACAAGGCAACCAGCGACGAGGAACTGTCTCACTTCGTCAACGCAACCACCGGAGGAGCCGTGAGGTTTCTTTCCCAGCCAAAGTTGGACGGCTCAGCTCTCTCACTTGAATACCGCATGGGTCGACTCGTTCGGGCAGCAACTCGAGGAAGCGGTGAGCGAGGCGAAGACGTGACGCGAAATGCGCTGAAGGTGGCGAATGTCCCCCACCACTTGCCGCTTCCCGTCGATGTCCACGTGCGCGGTGAAGTGGTGATGCCGCTTGCGGTTTTTGACCGGAAGTACCGGGAAACCTCACCGAATCCACGCAACCTTGCTGCAGGTGCTTTACGCCAAAAACACGACGACGGGAAAGCCGATGCTTCCGACCTCGTCTTCCAAGCCTACGACGCCAAAGTGCCCGCAGGTGAACACCGCCATCCCGATAGCGACCCCGTTCCCGTCATGGACAACGATACCGACATGCTAGCGTGGATGGAAGACCGCTTGGGCATCGTCCCTGCACCGTGGGAAGTTCACGAAGGCGCCACGCCTTCGGAAGCAGCGCAACTTCTTCATGCGTCGACGGTGAAGTGGACGGAGAAACGAGCTTCGTACGCCTTCGAAATCGACGGTGTGGTGTTCAAACTGGACAATCTTGCACAGCGAGAACAATTGGGCATGACCGCTCACCATCCTCGGTGGGCTCTGGCCTGGAAATTCCCGCCAGAGGAGGCCACGTCGGTGCTCATGGCGGTTGAGTGGCAGACGGGCCGAACCGGAAACATCACGCCCGTTGCTCGAATTGCACCGCAGCGCGTGGGCGGAGTGACCGTTGAGAACACCACCTTGCACAACCTCGGTGAAGTCCAACGTCTCGGCGTACGCATCGGGGACAAGGTCCTCATCGTTCGGCGTGGTGATGTGATTCCCAAGATTGAATCCTCCCTTGGCCCTGCTGTGCCCGATGACATGAAGGGCAGGTTTCACGCCTCTGGCGACCCGTTTGAAGCCGGGTTGCCTCGGGCAAACGACGTTCTGGCACCGGAGGCTTGCCCGGCCTGTCAAGGCGAGATCCAGAGCGAGGGGGCTTTCCTCAAGTGCCTCAACTTGCAATGCGACGCTCGAACCAGCCGAGCCGTCCTGTACTGGTGCCGTGCCCTCGAGTTGGACGGCGTGGGTGAAAAATTGGTTGACCAGTTGTTGGAAGCAAACCTCATCGCATCGTGCGCCGATCTGTATCGGCTCAAGCTCGATGACCTGCTCACCCTCGACCGCATGGGGGAGAAATCCGCAAACAACGTGCTCTCTGAGGTTGAAAAGGCCCGGTCCATGACCCTTGGTCGCTTTCTTCACGCCCTGGGGCTTCCGGGTATCGGTCCTGAATTAGCGACGGCGATGGCGCGCGTGATGGGCGATGCTCAGGGGTTGCTTGCATGGTTGGACCTTGCTCACGCCGAGGCAGGCGATGCTGCATACGGCCCGATTGACGACGATGACGGCAAACCCTACGGAACCAACGCTGCGCTTCGAGAGGTTCTCGCTCTGGACGGCGTAGGGGATATCGTGGCCCTCCAATTCAGGGACGGTCTTGCTCGTCGACGAGCGTTGCTCGAGGACCTTGTGGCGCAGGTCAATGTCCTTCCCGAACCGGTCATGGCCGAAGGCGGTCCGTTTGAAGGCATGACCTTCTGCGTGACGGGAACGTTATCTGCGCCCCGCAAAGAAATCCAGCAGCGGATCATCGATGCGGGAGGGAAAATCGTTGGAAGCGTGTCATCCAAACTCAGCGTGCTTGTGGCCGGAGAGAAAGCGGGCTCCAAATTGACGAAAGCCACGGATTTGGGCGTGAAGGTTTGGAGCGAGGAAGAAC
>Ga0213867_1000410_pt1 | contig 19490 bp, 21 predicted proteins | sample PICome_12_FD_160120 | JGI IMG/M metagenome (GOLD analysis project Ga0213867, IMG submission 160120) | Coastal seawater microbial communities near Pivers Island, North Carolina, United States - PICO540 | ecosystem: Environmental > Aquatic > Marine > Coastal | place: USA: North Carolina... | reverse complement strand
CCTGATGAATTAACAAAATTAATCATGAATGAAATTTCAATTCCTGTAATTGGAATTGGTGCTGGATCGTCAACTGATGGTCAGGTAATGGTTGTGCACGATTTGCTTGGTATTTCTTGTTTAGAAAAGCTACCCAAATTTGTTAAAAATTTTATGGAAGACTCAGCTTCTATTCAAGAAGCTTTATCTAATTATGTTAAAGAAGTAAAATCTGGAAATTTCCCAGCAAAAGAACATACATTTTATTAGTATATATTGAAAATAATTACCGAATTTCAAGAATTTATAGACTATAGAAATACTCTTAGGTCAATTTCTTTTGTGCCAACAATGGGAAATTTACATAATGGCCATATGTCTCTAATTGATAATGCAAAATCATATAATTCTCATGTTACTGCCTCAATATTTATTAATCCTCTTCAATTTAATGATGCTAGTGATTTTAAAAATTATCCTAAATCTTTAGATGACGATATTGCTCTTTTGTCTAAACATGGCTGTGATTCTGTATATATACCCAATTCTTCAATACTTGAAAATATTAAAAAAATAAAAGCACCTGACATTGCTTTACATCTTTGCGGAATGAATAGACCAGGTCATTTTGATGGCGTTTTGACTATTGTTAATAAATTATTTGAAATAACTAAACCCACTAGAGCATTTTTTGGAAAGAAAGATTTTCAACAACTCACTCTAATTAAGAATTTTGTTAAAGATAATAACTTACCTATAGAAATTATCAGTGTTGATACTGTTAGAGAGCTAAATGGATTAGCAATGTCATCTAGAAATAATAGACTATCTGAATCTGATAGAGAGAGGGCTGCAAAACTTTATGAAACTCTTTGTTCAATTAAAGACAATGCAGATAACTTATCTTATGAATTGATCGAGAGCCATAAGAATAAATTAATACGACAAGGCTTTGATGTTGATTATTTATTAGTTTGTGATCCCAATACCTTAAAAGATCTAGAAAACGTTAACTCAAATCCAATGCTAGTTGCTATTGCAGCATCTATTAGCGGAATTAGGCTTATTGATAATATATTGATTGACTAATCATAACCTTTAAATATCCCAAATAATTACTTATACTGCGCATAATTATGTTAAAAACATTACTTAAATCAAAGCTACACCGCATCAATGTCACTCAAGTTGAGCTTGACTATGAGGGTTCATGCGCTGTTGACCAAGATTTCTTAGATGCTGCAGGTATGCAAGAGTATGAGAGGGTGGATGTTTATAACGTTACCAATGGTGAAAGGTTTTCAACTTATCTAATACTAGCTGAGCCAGGATCAAAAACTTTATCAGTTAATGGTGCAGCAGCCCATAAAGTATCTTTAAATGACATTGTCATAATATGTACATATGGAGAATTTGATGAAGCTGAGTCAGCCAAACACAAACCAACACTTGTGTATTTTGATAAAGATAATAATGTAACAGGAATTAAAAATTCTATTCCGCAACAAAAACTTCATTCTGTTTAAAAAATATTACATTTTTGTTTTATTATTTTTTTCACTAAATTTATTTTCTGATACCAAATTAATTATTTTAGGCTCTGGTACACCCAATCCTGATCCTGAGAGATATGGTTCATCTTATGCTGTTGTCGTTAATGATAGTGCTTATTTAGTTGATTTTGGTCCTGGGGTTATGAGAAGGGCATCTGCAATGTCACCATCATATGGTGGACAATTTGTACAATTGGAAATTGCTAATATAAAACACGCATTCTTAACTCATATTCATTCAGATCATTCCGGAGGTCTAGCTGATCTTATTTTATCGCCATGGGTAATGGGTAGAGATAAAGAGCTTAGATTGTTTGGTCCAAAAGGTTTGAAACCTATGGCATCAAATATAACAGAGGCTTACAAACTTGATATTGACTATAGATTATATGGAACCCAACCAGCGAACAAGAAAGGTTTTGTATCAATAGTTGAAGAAATTGAAGAAGGTGTTGTATTTAAAGATAACAATGTAACCGTTACTGCCTTTTATAATAACCACGGAGATTTAAAAGAGAGTTTTGGTTATCTTTTTGAAACAACTGATAAAAAAATAGTTTTTTCGGGTGATACAGCAATAAGTGAAAATGTAAAAAAATACTCCAAAGGTGTAGATATTCTTGTTCATGAAGTTTATTCAAGTGAGGGTTTTGAGACTAAATCCAATGATTGGAAAATTTATCATAAAGCCCATCACACTTCATCTATAGATTTGGGTATTTTAGCAAAAGAAATCAATCCAAAAATTTTAGTGCCTTCACATATTTTATTTTGGGGCGCTTCAGAAAATTCAATTATGAAGGACATAAAATTAAACTTTTCTGGAAAAGTAATATTAGCTAAAGATCTTTTAGTTATTGAATGATAGACAATATCTTGATATTGCTATGTGAAATAAAGATTGACCAGTGTGTCTCTTGTCTGTAACCTTCGGTCAAAGTATTAATAAGGACTAAATGAAATTTAATGATCTGAACCTATCAGACCCAATTTTAAGATCATTAAAAGATCAAAGCTATAGAAAACCAACGCCGATTCAAGCAAAAGTTATTCCTGCAGTTTTAAATAACAGTGACATTATGGCTGCCGCACAAACAGGAACAGGTAAAACTGCAGCATTTGTTTTACCAATACTTTCAAAATTATCAAATCCTAAATATAAATATAAAGGGCACCAGTTAAGAGCATTAATTGTAACTCCTACCAGGGAGCTAGCAGCTCAAGTAAGAGAAAGCGTTAATACATACAGCAAATATCTAAGCATACGCTCAACTGCAGTCTATGGAGGTGCGAGGATACATAACCAAAGATTAAAGCTTAGAAAGGGTATTGATATTCTGGTTGCTACTCCTGGAAGATTATTAGATTTACATAATCAGAAATCAGTAAGTTTAAAGAACATTGAGATATTAGTTTTAGATGAAGCTGATCAAATGCTAGATATGGGTTTTATTCATGACATAAAAAAAATTGCTAGACTTTTACCGGATAGGCGACAAAATCTAATGTTCACAGCAACCTTCTCAGATTCATTCAGATCATTAGCTAAAAATATGGCTGAAAAAGCTATTGAGATTTCTGTTACTAACGACAATGAAACAGGTAAGAATATTAATCATTATATCCACCCTGTTGATAAATCTAGAAAAGCAGAATTATTAATTGAACTTATCAAGACTAAAAAATGGGATCAAGCTTTAGTATTTACCAGAACCAAGCATGGTGCTGACAGACTCCAAAAACAACTGGATAGGGTTAATATTAATTCTAAAGCCATTCATGGAAATAAGACACAAAACAATAGAATGAAAGCTCTAGAAGCTTTTAAGAATAATAAAATTCAAATTCTAGTTGCTACAGATGTTGCAGCAAGAGGAATAGATATTAAAAGAATGTCACAAGTAATAAATTTTGATGTCCCAACTGTTGCTAAAGACTATGTTCATAGAATTGGAAGAACAGGTAGAGGAGGTGATAAAGGTGAGGCTATTACACTTGTTAGCGCAGATGAATTCCGCTTATTAAGAGATATTGAAAAGTTGATAAATACTAAATTAGAGAGAATAGAAATTGAAGGTTTTGAGCCTGTGCATGTTGTTCCATTAATAGATAAACAAAACAAGAAAAAGTTTCATAACAAAAAAGGTTTCAAAAAAAGAAGAAAATCTCGAAAGGGTTAAATAATGGCGCGCCCGGAGAGATTCGAACTCCCGACCCCTTGGTTCGTAGCCAAGTACTCTATCCAGCTGAGCTACGGGCGCTATTTCTATACTTTTCTAGCTTCCTCAGGAAGCATGACAGGAATACCATCTTTAATGGGGTAGGCTAATCCAGCTTTTTCTGAAATTAGTTCATTTGATTCCTCGTTATAAACAAGATCAGATTTTGTAACAGGACAAACTAGAATATCTAATAATTTTTTATCTAAAATAGCCATATTTTTGCAGTATACAACAGGATTAAATCACTTTATATATGCTATTGTAACCCAAATTGAAAACCTTTAATCATGAACAATATAGAGCTTAAAGCATTAGAAGATTTTCCTTATATCGAACCTGGTGATGAACTTGCTAAGATTATTTTGAAATCTTTTAGATCAAATAATATCAACTTAGATGATGGTGATGTTGTAGTTATAGCTCAAAAAATAGTATCTAAATCAGAGAATAGATATGTTGATCTAGATAAAGTAATACCATCACAAAAAGCTATTTTGTTGGCTAATGATTTGAATAGAGATCCATGTTTTATACAGGTGATTTTAAATGAATCTAATGAAATTGTTAGCACAGAAAAAAATGTAATTATTGTTGAGCACAAGCTTGGATTTATAAACATTAATGCTGGTATAGACAGATCTAATATTCCTCAAGATATTAATCAAGTTCTGCTCTTACCAATAAATCCAACACTAAGTGCTGATAACCTCCAGTTAACTTTAAGTAAAAAACTTAATAAACAGATAGGTGTTGTTATTACAGATTCAATGACAAGACCATATAGATCGGGAGTTACAAATTTTGCACTTGCTAGTTCAAATCTTCAAAGCTTGATTGATCTATCAGGTGAAGAGGATATGTATGGAAATATTCTTAAAAATACTGAAATAGCTATTGCTGATGAAATTGCTGCTGCAAGTGGCTTGCTTATGGGCCAAGGATCAGAAAAAAAACCTGTAGTCATAGTTAAGGGTTTTAATAAAAAGGCATATAAAATTAATGATGCATTGAATTTAGTAGTATCTAGAGAGGATGATTTGTATAGGTGAGTTATAATTTATCTATGAATCTTAGTTTAAATTTAAATAAAATAGCACTTCTTAGAAACGCAAGGGGTGATAATTATCCAGATATAGAAGAATTTGCGTTGAGAGCAATTGAATTAGGTGTTGACGGTTTGACATTGCATCCTAGGCCAGATCAGAGACATGCAACCTGTAAAGATGTATTAACTATTTCTTCTATCTGCAAAGAAAAGAACGTTGAATTTAATATTGAGGGTAATCCATTTTCTGAAGCAACTGATAGTTATGATGGGTTTATTGAGCTTGTTAAATCATCAAACCCAGATCAGGTAACGCTTGTTCCTGATGATCCAGACCAAATAACTTCTGATCATGGCTGGAATAAAGAATCTTGTAATGAAAGTTTATCGATAGTTATAAAAGAAATGATGAATATATCCCCAAACGCTAGGATAAGCTTATTTGTTGATAGCATTCAAAGGGAAAATATTAACTTTGAAATACTCGATGAAAGCATTAAAGTTGGCGCAAATACTGTAGAAATTCATACAGGACCATTTTCAAAAGCTATCGCCAATTCTGATTTTTCTGTTGTAGATGATTTATTTAAATTTGCTAAAAGAGCAAAAGAATTAGGATTAAATGTTAATGCTGGTCATGATCTGAACCTAAATAATTTATCTTATTTGAGAGAAATAGATTTAATAGATGAGGTTTCAATAGGGCATGCAATTATAGTAGATGCCTTGAATTATGGTTTCGATGACACTATAAACAAATATATATCAGTTACAAAAGGATAAACATGGATATTAAACAAAAGCTAATAGAACAAATAAAAGAAAACGAAATTCTAATTTATATGAAAGGTACTCCATATGAGCCGAAATGTGGATTTTCAGCAAGAACAGTTCAGTCGCTCATAGAGTGTGATGCAAAGTTTTCATATGTAGATGTATTGGAAAATAATGAGGTAAGGACAACACTACCTGATGTTTCAGATTGGCCAACTTTTCCACAGGTTTTTGTAAAAGGTGAGTTGATAGGTGGTGCTGATATTGTTACTCAGATGCATGAAACAGGTGAGTTAAAAAAATTAGTCGATTCAGTTGAAGACTAACTCTGATATCTATTAACAATAGAACAAAAAACTTCAGCAGTCACAGTAGAATCATATGCTGCTGAATGCGCTTCTTTTGAGTCATAATCAATATTAAGTTCATCACATACTCTAGCCAATACAGTCTGATTTGTAGCTAAAGCACCAAGACTTACTGTATCTAATACAGAGAAGGGGTGGAAAGGCGATCTTTTAATATTATTTCTTTTAACTGCTTCATTTAAAAATGAGCTATCAAAATGAGCATTATGGCCCACTAAAATAGCTCTACTGCATTCATATTTAGCTCGAGCTTTGTTGATGATTTTAAACAAGTCAGTTAATGCATCTTTTTCAGTGATAGCAGTTCTTAATGGGTGATTAAGATTTATTTTTGTAAATTCAAGTGATTCTTTTTCAACAATGAGACCATCAAATGGTTCAATATGATGTCTAATGGTATCACCAACAATGAGCTGGTTGTTTTGTTCCTCAATTAATGTAATTGCTATCTCAAGAATTGCATTTTTAATTGGATCAAATCCCCCAGTTTCAAGATCTACTACAACAGGTAGATATTTTCTGAACCTGTCTTTAAGCTTCATCTTTATCTTTCAAAAATTTTTCAACTTGATCTATTTTGAATTTATGTAATTTTTTTAGATCACTAGAAAGTATTTGATCCTGCATATCTTCGATTGCTTTATTCTTATCAACACCTCTGTTTGTAATTTTTAAATTAATCTCTGAGCTTATATTCTTATTAATATTAGTATTGTTTTTCAATTTAGCTCTTTTTTTATTTGGTTTATTTGACTTATTTAAATCAAAATAAAATTGAGATTTATCTCTAATTTTTTTCATATCCTCATCTGGCATATCTACCAAATCAATACAGTCTACTGGGCAAGGCTCTATACAAAGTTCACAACCAGTGCATATATCCTTAATTACAGAATGCATGAGATTAGTTGCACCAACTATTGCATCAACAGGACAAGCCCCAATACATTTCTTACAACCTATACAATCTTCTTCTCTAACAACAGCCATTTTGTTGTTTATTGTCGGTCCATAATTATGATCAACATTATCAAGAGTTTTATCCAAAATCTTGTTTAGTTGATTTAAGGAGTCAGACCCTCCTGGAACACATCTATCATGAGGAACTCCAACGGCAATTTGTTCTGCATATTGATAGCAACCAGGAGTATCACATCTTCCACACTGAATTTGTGGAAGTGAAGCATGTATTTTCTTTATTAATTCCAAGGTTATTTATCAAGAACTCCTAATTTCTCATGTAATTTTGAGTTTGATGTCGTGTAACCAAATGGAACTCTTTCTCCTGGATAAATTCTTTTATATGCTTCTTGAACGGCAAGAGTTGTTTCATGAAAACCTGAAAGGATAAGATCAAGCTTACCAGGATAATCATTAATATCACCAACAGCAAAAATACCATTTTTAGAAGTTTGAAAATTTTTAGTATTTACAGATATTTTTTTACCATTTAAGTCTAGATTCCATTCAAGTATAGGACCAAGTTTTTTATTTAATCCAAATAAAAATAACAGCTCATCAGCTTCAAAAGTTAATATTTCTTTAGTATCAAAGTTTTTAAGTGAAACCGAATCTACTTTATTAGAACCAATAATTTCTTCAATCACATGAGGTGTATGCAATTTAACTATGTTATTTTTTACTAGATCTCTCATCATTTCTTCAGAATGCAATGCACCTCTAAACGCATCTCTTCTATGAACAAGATTTACCTCTTTTGCTATTTTTGAAAGTTCAATAGTCCAATCTAATGCAGAGTCTCCTCCGCCAAATATAAAGACTTTTTTATCTGCATAAGTTTCTTTTGAGCGGACAGCATAGGTGACACCCTTATCTTTAAATTTATCTGGATCTTGAATATTGGGTGGTCTCCTTGGTTCAAATGAGCCAGCTCCAGCAGCTATAAAAACATTTTTTGTAATAAATGTATTATTCTCATTTGTTGTTACAGACCAAAAATTATCACTGTTATGATCTATTTCCTCTAATTTTTCAACTCTTTGATTAAGATAAACTTCATAATTAAAAGGCTTAATTTGCTCCAATAAAGCATCTACATGTTCTTGTGCTGTTTGGAAAGGTACCCCTGGTATATCGTAAATAGGTTTTTCTGGATATAGCTCAGCACATTGACCCCCAACTTTATCTAAGTTATCAATTAGAATGCAATTTAATCCAAGTAAACCAGCTTCAAAAACCGTAAATAAACCAACTGGACCAGCTCCAATAACAACAATATCTATTTCTTTATTCATTTTATTTCACTCTTTGACCTTCTTCAGCTCCAGAGTCAGGTGATATAAGATATATTCCACCTTTATCATCAGACGAAGCTAAAACCATTCCCTCTGAAAGACCAAATTTCATTTGTCGTGGAGCTAGATTAGATACAAGTATGACTAACTTGCCATTTAAGTCGCTTGGATTATAGGCGCTTTTAATTCCTGCAAAAACTTGACGATTTCCAAGATCACCAACACTGAGCTTTAACTTTAGAAGTTTATCAGCACCCTCAACATTAGAGGCTTCTATAATTTTAGCTACTCTCAAATCAATATCTGCAAATTGATTAATATTAATTATATTCTGATCTTCCATTTTTTCTTCCTTAGGTAATTCAATTTTATCTAATCTACTCAAAATAGGCTTGTAATTATTTATATCTTTATTTAATTTTTTTCCAATATCATCAAAACTATTTTTTTCAGTATTTAAAAAATCAAAGGCTGCTTTAGTAATATTTGGAATTATAGGTTTTAGATATATGCTCAGATAATAAAAAGCATTCAACGCTATTGATGATATCTCTACTGACTCATTTAATTCTTTCTTCCATGGCGTGTTTTCGTTAATGTATTTATTAGTTTCATCAGCCATTTCCATTATTAGTTTTACAGCTTTTGAAAACTCTCTTGATTCAAAATAGTTAAGGATTCTTTCTTTATTTGAAATTATTTTATCAAGCAAAGATGAATCAACCTCATCTATTAACTTATTATTATTTTTCTTTATAAACGAAGAAGACCTACTAGCAATATTTAAATATTTTCCAACTAAATCAGAGTTTATTTTTTGAACATAATCATCTAGATTCAGATCAAGATCTTCAACCTTATTATTAAGTTTTGAAGCAAAATAATATCTAAGAGTTTCAGGATCACATATTTCAGCAAATTCTTTTGCCATAATTCCAGTTCCCTTAGATTTAGACATTTTCTCACCATTTAGCGTTAAGAATCCATGCACATGAATTCCTGTAGGTAATTTATAGTTTGAGCTATCTAAAAGAGCTGGCCAAAATAGGCCATGAAAATATGAAATATCTTTACCAATAAAATGATGTATCTCATATTCAGACTCTTTACCCCACAACGTCTCTATTAAAATATTATTTTTATTTGCCCAATTTTTAGCAGATGCTATATAACCTATTGGAGCGTCCAACCATACATAAAAGTACTTATTTTTCTCACCAGGTATTTCGAATCCAAAATAGGGCGCATCTCTTGAAATATCCCATTTTTTTAGATCATCATTCAGCCATTCTTTTAATTTATTAACTATTGGCTCTTGAAGAATTGTATTTTGAAGGAAGCTATCTAAAGAATCTCTTTTTTTTGGTAGATCGAAGAATATATGTTCTGTATCTTTGATTATAGGGGTTGTTCCAGAAATTGTAGATGTAGGATTTATCAAATCTTCAACACTATATACTGCATTGCATGTACCACAGCCATCACCATATTGATCTTGAGCTCCACATTTCGGACATGTTCCCTTTATAAACCTATCCGACAAAAACATTTCTTCCTTAGTATCAAAAAGCTGGTTTATAGATTCTTTTGAAATAAGATCATTATCTAAAGCAGATTTATATATATCTTCTGATATAGACTTATTTTCATCAGAATGAGTTGAATGAAAATTTGTAAAATTTATGTTGTATAGTTTGTAGGTATCTTGATGGTCTTTTTGAACTTTTTTTATTAGTTCTTGTGGAGTGACATTAAGTTCTTTTGCTTTCAGCATCACTGGCGTTCCATGCGTGTCATCCGCACAAAAATATAAGCATTCATTATTATTTTGATTTTGATATCGAACCCAAATATCTGTTTGAACAGCTTCTAAGATATGCCCAAGATGCAAAGAAGAATTTGCATATGGCAAAGCCATAGTAACTATAAGCTTTCTATTGTTTTTTTTGGGCGCATTCATATATAACATGTATTATATGTGAATTAATTTAAAATATATGTCCGTAAAAAAAATAATAGCTATTGCTTCAGCAAAAGGTGGTGTAGGTAAGAGTTCTATAACTGCTTTATTGGCTGCAAATCTATCTAAAAATTTAAAAATAGGAATCTTAGATGCTGATATTTATGGACCAAATCAACATATTTTATTTGATGTTGAAAATAGTAAGCCTGAAGTTACAGATATCAATGGATCGAAAAAATTTATACCTGTAACAGTACAGAATAATATAAAAATTAACTCAATGGGTTTCATTTTAGATAATGAAAAAGCTGCAATTTGGAGAGGTCCAATGCTTAGTGGTGCAATTAAGCAATTAATGGATTCAACAATATGGGATGATCTAGATATTTTATTTGTTGATATGCCTCCAGGTACTGGAGATGCTTATCTAACTGTATCTTCTGAGATCCAACCCGATCATGCAATATTAATAACAACACCAAATAAACTGGCTATCCATGATACTTTAAAATCTCTATCAACCTTTTCCAAGCTTAAGACCAATGTTCTCGGTTTTATAGAAAACAATTTATTTCAGCAAAATGTTAAACAATCATATTCAGATTTAGTATCAAGCAATATTAAGTTTATAGGGTCTTTAAGTTTTGATGATTCAATTCATAATTTTGATTTTTTTCGTTCTAATGAAGAGATTAACCATATAACATCATACCTTTTAGAATTATTAAATGAATCTAACTAAACATATATTAATATTAATATTTTCAATAAATGTTTATTGTGAAATCAATGATCCATTTGAAGATTTAAATAGGGCATCGTTTCAGATTAATGAAACTGTTGATAGTGTTATTTTGAAACCTGTAGCAGTAACATATTCGAAGACGCCAACACCTATAAAATATGGAATTACAAACTTTTTTAGAAATCTAAAAGAGGTTGATAATACTGTTAATCAATTGCTGCAAGGTAAGCCTAAACTCGCGGCAAATGATTTAAGTCGTTTTGTTATAAATTCAACAATAGGACTAGGTGGTTTAATAGATGTAGCTTCAAACATGGGCTTAGAAAGACACGATGAAGATTTTGGTCAGACCCTTGGTGTATGGGGTATACCATCAGGTCCGTATCTAATGATTCCAATGTTAGGACCTTCATCTACAAGAGACCTATTAAGTAGACCTATTTCATCATTTTTAGGTGGTACTTTTCATATGGATGATAGCAATGTTCGTATTAGTTTAACTGCATTAGACGCTATCGAAACTAGAGAGAGATTATTAGATGTTGAAAGCCTTATGTCTGGAGATAAATATGATTTTGTGAGAGATTCATATTCGCAATCGAGAGAATATGAAATCAAAGACGGAATTGATATTGAAGATGACTTTATTGATGATATGGATGATTTTCTAATTGATTAAAAGGTCTCTTAAATCTGTATGATAAGGTGTAATATCCTTTACTTTAATAGCTTCTAAAATTAGCCTTCTAAATGTTTTAGCGTGCCTGTCTCCTTTTGATAAACCAAACATATGCTTTAGCATTCTTGAGAGCTCATATCCTTGAGATTCCTTAGATTGCATATATGCAACATAATCATCAAATATATCAACTTTTGATATTTCCTTTTCATTTTTACCAAATATCTCTTTATCAAAATTAGCAAGCATAAAGGGATTATCATAAGCAGCTCTTCCGATCATGACGCCGTCAATTTTTTTAAGGTGATTTTTTGTGTCATTTAAGTTTTTTATACCGCCATTTATAACAATATTTAGATGAGGATTTTCTTCCTTCAATCTATACACATAGTCATATTTTAACGGAGGTATCATTCTATTTTGTCTTGGACTTAAGCCTTTTAAGATAGCGTTTCTTGCATGAATGATAAAATCACTTATTCCTGCTTGCTTAACTTTATTTACAAAACTTTCAAAAAATTCATAAGTATCATTATCATCAACACCAAGCCTACATTTAATGGTTACTGGTATAGAAACTGCGTTCTGCATTTCACTTAGACAATTAGCAACATGATCTGGTTCTAGCATCAGACTAGCTCCAAATTTACCTTTTTGAACTCTATCCGATGGGCATCCAACATTTAAATTAATTTCATCATAACCAAATGACTCACAGATTTTTGATGATTCAATTAGATCTTTAATATCTGACCCACCTAGTTGAACTGCCACTGGGTGCTCCTCATTATTGTATTCAAGTTGATTCAAGCACTTTCCATAAATTATTGCGCCTGTTGTAATCATTTCTGTATATAAATAAATATTTTTAGATATAAGTCTTAATAAATATCTATCATGCATGTCTGTGTATTGCATCATAGGTGCTACACATGCTTTGTGCGTTAAAGCAAATGACATCAAATAAAATAAATAATTGAGAGAAATCCAACAATACTTAAAACAATTGTATAAGGCAGAGCCATTAAAACCATTCTCATGTAGGATAAATTAATTAATGGCGCAAGAGATGATGTTAATAAGAATAAAAATGCAGCTTGTCCGTTTGGTGTAGCTATACTAGGGATATTTGTTCCTGTATTTATTGCTACAGCCAGTTTATTAAATTGATCTAATGTTATCGCATTTGTATCTAGGGCTGTTTTAACTTCATTTATATAAATTGTTGCAACAAAAACATTGTCACTAATTGCGGACAAGACACCATTAACAACAAAGAAAAGTGGCGGTTGCACCGATACATCTTGCATTAAAACAAAAGTTATTAGTGGTGCAAATAATGATTGATCATTAATAACACTAACAATTGCAAAAAATACTGCTAATAATGCTGTGAAAGGCAAAGCCTCATGAAAAGCCTCGCCTAGATCGTGTTCTTCTGTTATTCCTTTAAAAGAAGTTAGCAGAATGATAACTGCAAGACCTATTAAACCAACAGCAGCAACATGAGTACCAAGAGCAATTACTAACAGAATTGCGACTATTGATTCAACAACTAGTTGAGCTTTCTGGTTAAGGGTAGTATTTTCTGCATCATGAATTGCATAGTCATTAAAGATATTTTTTACAGAAACAGGCATTTGATTGCCAAATCCAGCTATTGAGAATCTTTCTATTAAGTAGCATGTTATGAGGCCCGCTACAAAAACAGGCATTGTTACTGGTGCCATTCTTAAAAAGAATTCTACAAATTGCCAATTAGCAGTATTTGCAATTAATAGATTTTGAGGCTCACCAACAATTGTGCATACTCCACCTAATGCAGTACCAACTGCACCATGCATAACTAAATCTCTTAAAAAACCCTTAAAGCTTTCAAGATCTTCTAGACCAACAGCAGTTAATTCTGAATCGTTTAAATGATTATGTTCATCATCAAAGGTTTTTCCAGATGCTACTATATGATAAATCCTATAAAAACCTATTGTTACACCAATAAGAACAGCAGTAACTGTTAAAGCATCAAGGAATGCAGAAAGTACAGCAGCTGAAAAACAAAATAACAGAGATAATAATTTTTTTGAGTTAACTTTAAGTAAAAGCTTAGTGAATATAGTCAGCATAAGGTTTTTCATAAAGAAAATACCTGCAACCATAAATATTAATAACAAGATAACTTCTAAGTTATGCTCAATTTCATAAAGAACATGATATGGAGTAGTTAACCCCATAGCTAATGCTTGAATTGCCAAAAGCCCACCAGGTTGCAAAGGGTAACACTTTAGAGCTAATGCTAGAGTAAAAATAAATTCAAGAAGAAATATCCAACCAACAATAAAACCACCATTTAAACCAAGCTGGTTGCAGAAGAAATAAATTATTGGATTTAAAATAAGGAAACCTATTATGGTAGACTTATACCACTTTGGTGAGTTTCCAAGAAACATTCTCTTCAATTCATTTAACATAGATATATATTTATTTAATTTATTATGCATTTTAAAAGATTTTTAGATTTTAAAACCAACAATTCGAATAAAAAACTAATTATTTTTAATAATAATAAAATCATTTTTGATACTGATATTAATAATTTTATTCTTGATTATGCATATCTAAATATTGATATTGATAAATCTATTTATGTTGGAATTGGAGAGAGCAATAATACTTTGTACTATGCAGTTGATGTAACCGATACGATTTTTTCTATAAATGATCAAGGTTACACATCATTAATCGAGATTGATATAAGAAGTATTTTAGTTAAATCATCTGCTGAAGAAATTGCATTGGTAGGTAGAGCTCAACATTTATTAGATTGGTATAAAAATTCTCAATTTTGTGGTGCATGTGGTTCTAAAAATATGTATTCGGATAAAGAGGGCGCATTTTACTGTTCATGTTCTAAAAATATGTTGTATCCAAAAATCTCACCTTGTGTTATTGGAATCATTCTTAATGGAGATGAAATTTTATTAGCACGAAATAAACTTTTTCCAGAAGGTATGTTCAGCGCAATAGCAGGCTTTGTTGAAGCGTCCGAAACGCTTGAGCAGACTTTTGAAAGAGAAATACACGAAGAAGTTGGACTTAAAGTAAAAAATATAAAATATTTTGGCAGTCAACCATGGCCTTTTCCAAATCAATTAATGATCGCATTTACTTGTGAATATGAATCGGGTGAAATTAATGTTGACGGTGAAGAGATAGTAGAGGCTTCTTGGTTTAATGTTAGTAATATGCCAAATATACCACCTACATCCTCTATATCAGGACAATTAATTAATTCTTATCTCGAGGGTCATTTGAAGCCCTTGTAGGGATCTCTCGTTTTGGTTTTGATTCTACTTTTATCTCTTGAATAAGAGGTTTTTTCTCAACTGGTTTAGTATCTTTAGGCTCAATTTTTTTTGTCTCTTTGATATCCTTTTTAATTTTTTTTGATTCATTTTTATTTTTTATATTATCTGAATCAGATTTAGGTTTATTAGTTTTAGCCAGTTTTTTTGGTTGTTGAGATTTATTCTGATTATTATTTCTAGGTTTTCTATCAGCTGTCTTATTTTTATCTGGAGCATTCCTAGAATTAGGCTTCTTTTGTACTGGTTTCTTTTTTGTATTAGATGATTTCTTATTGAGTGGTTTTTTCTTTTGTTGCGGTTTTCTCCTAGTATTTTTTTTAGTTTTAGCTGGTTTTTTCTTTTCTTCTGTTTCTATACCAGCAATGCTTTTAATCCAACTGACAAGTCCCTCTTTTTTCTTTTTAGGCATCTTGGGTGGTTTTATTCCATCAACCAGAGGCTTCATTGAATTAGATATATTTTTATCGTCTCTCCAATCTGTATCAGGCTCAGGACTATTTGGAGTTAACTTGTAAGAATCAATCTTCTTCACATCACTAGCTTTAATTCTAGATACTTTATAATAAGGGCGAGACTTATATGGATCTGCAACAATAATTACTCTTATATTGTTTGCTTTTTCAATGCGTATAATGTCGTTTCGTTTCTCATTTAATAAATAGCTAGCTACATCTGATGGAACGAAAACTTGAATTTCAGCAGTATTGTCCTTAGCAGAGTCTTCGCCAATAATTCTTAAAATTGATTGTCCTAATGACCTTGGACCTCTTACAAGAACATGTTCAATATCATAGGATTCATTTAATGATGGTCTTAATCTTTGTCTTGAAACTTCTAAGAGACCAAATCTTGAAATATTCGATATCTGTACCCTTGCTCTGTCAGTGAATACAGCTTTTCTGAATGCTGACTCAACTTTTTCTTGATGTTTTGTATCCATCATATCAATAAAGTCAATAACAACTAAGCCACCAACATCTCTAAGCCTTAGTTGTCTTGCCACTTCCTTTGCAGCCTCTAAATTTGTTTTATATGCAGTGTCTTCTATATCTTTACCTTTTGTTGATCTTGCTGAATTGACATCAATAGCTGTCATGGCTTCAGTTGGATCTATAACTATAGATCCTCCCGAAGTTAATGAAATTTCTCTCTGAAAAGCCAATTCAATTTGAGACTCAATTTGATATCTATTAAATAATGGTATTTCCTCATCATAGAATTTAACTTTATGAGCATGGTCTGGTAATACGGCACTTATGAACTCAAATGCTTCATCAAATGTTGGTTTATCGTCAATAAGGATTTCTTCAATGTCTTCTTTAAAGTAATCTTTAACAACTCTTACTATTAACTTGTCATCTCTAAATATTAGAGATGGGCTTGGTGCATTAGCAAATGTTTTGGATATTTCATCCCATAAGGCTAGTAGGTATGACAAATCAAGAGCAAGTTCTTCAGATGTCCTACCTAAACCATTGGTACGTACTATCGCACTCATATCTTCAGGAATATCTAAATTAGATAATGCTTTTTTGATTTGATCTCTTTCTTCACCACTAATTCTTCTGGAAATACCACCAGATCTAGATGAGTTAGGTATTAAAACCAAGAAACGTCCTGCAAGTCCTATTTGCGTTGTTAAGGCGGCTCCTTTAGTTCCTCTTTCTTCTTTTGTTACTTGAACAATAATTTCTTGACCTTCTTTTAAAGTGCATTGAGTTTTGCCATTGGAATTTTTCTCAAAAAAGTCACTTGATAGATCCTTTAACGGAAGAAACCCATGTCTCTCTGATCCAAAATTAACAAATGCGGCATCAAGACTAGTTTCTATTCTTGAAACTGTTGCTTTAAATATACTTCCTTTTAGAAGAACTCTATCAGGTGATTCAGTATCTAAATCATATAGCTTTGCTCCATCAACAAGAGCAACCCTTAGCTCATCTCCATATGATGAGTTAATTAAAATTCTTTTCATTATATTCTCCCTATTTATAGGAAGATAAATCAGCAGTGAGCTAAAGCTCGAACTCAATAAGTCTTATTTCTATATTGCTTATCAAGTAATGCCTATAAACTAGGCATAAAAAAAACTGTTGTAATTATCTTTTTAATTAAATATAACCAGATTATCTAGTTATTTAGTCTCATATCGTATAGATTTGTTCAATGAGTGTCAAAAAAATAGTAGTTGATGAAGATAGCTCCAAGAGAAGACTTGATAATTATTTATTAACACTTTTATTCGATTTGCCTAAATCAAAAATATACAGCATGGTCAGAAAAGGAGAGGTAAGAATTAACTCTGGGAGGGTTAAGCCTAGTACTAAAATTAATGCAGGAGATGAAATTAGACTACCTCCTTATATAAATATTCCAAGAAAAGACGAAATTCGAATACCAGACAGCTTAAAGAAGACTATTTCTCAAGCTATTATCTATGAAGATAAAAATTACATCATTATAAATAAACCAACTGGAATACCTGTCCATGGTGGAACTGATAACAAATTTGGTTTAGTAAGTGTTATGAGAGATATGTTCACCGAAAAAATTGATCTATGTCATAGAATTGATAAAGAAACGTCAGGGTGCTTGGTATTTTCATTAAATAAAAAATCAACCAAACATTTCAATGACTTACTTCAATCAAGAAAAGTAACTAAAAAATATAAAGCCATACTTAAGGGAACAATTTCAGAGGATATTTTCATAAATAATTATATTGGCGAAGAATCTCAATTAGCCATCTCAAAATTTAATATTATCAATTCTTCTGAAAATGCTTCATATGTTGATATTGAAATTACTACAGGAAGAACACACCAAATAAGAATTCATTCAAATGAAATAGGGCATCCTGTGATAAATGATCCTAAGTATGGTGATTGGAAATTCAATAAATCTATTAGAAACTTTGGAAAAAGAATGGCGTTACACTCATACACTATGGAATTTACTGATCAGCTTGGGAAACAGATTAAAGTTGTTGCAAAATTAGACAATGAATTTAACAATCTTTTAAAATTATTAAATTAAAAAAAGATACCAAATGATAATCAAATTTGATAGGATACGTTTTTTTTAACAGGGTTAATTATGGCAGTTCAAAAAAGTAAGAAAACTAGATCAAGAATTGGGATGAGAAGATCTCATGATGCACTAAAAAATTCAACACTTTCTACTGACCCAGTATCAGGTGAAAGACACCTAAGACACCAAATGACTAAAGATGGTTTCTATAAAGGCAGACTCATCAAAGATCTTAGAAAGCCTGAAAAGGACGTTGAAGAAGAAAACCTTAGTTAATAATGTCTAAACATATCAGCGTTGTCTTTCCAGGACAAGGCTCTCAGTCTCAAGGTATGACTGATATTTTCTCATCTGACGAGCTTAATAATATAGGATATATAAATCCTTTTGATTTTAATTTACTAGATATTATTAACAATGATGAGGAAAAGCTTAATAAAAGCTACTACACACAACCTGCGCTTGTTCTCACATCATTGCTTTATTATCAAAGATTGAAAAACATTTTACCTAATCAACCAAATATCCTTGCTGGACATTCTCTTGGTGAGTATTCAGCTTTAGTAGCATCAAATGCTATAGATCTTCATTCTGCTCTGAAGCTTGTATATAAAAGGGGTAAATTTATGTCAGAGTCAAAAAATGGTTCTATGATGGCTGTAATGGGGGCAACCCTAGAAAATATATTAAATGTTTGTGATCAAATAAATAAAGAAGAGAATGAAAATATATCCGCAGCAAACCTAAACTCACCAAATCAAATTGTGTTAGGCGGACTAGAATCTTCTGTCGATATTGCAGCAATAAAACTTAAAGAATTGGGCGCTAAAAGATGTATTAAGCTCAAAGTAGCAACAGCATCACATTGTAAATTATTGGATGATGCGTCTAAGAAATTAGAGAATGAATTGAATTTAACTGAATTTATTGAGCCTGAAATAGATGTTATTCAAAATATAAATGCATCAATTTCTCTAGATACTATTCATATTAAACAGAATCTAGTCAATCAGCTCACAAACCCAGTTCAATGGATTGATACAATGAATCAAATTAACCAACATCAAGGTATTATTATCGAATGTGGTCCTGGAAAAGTTTTATCAGGATTAGCTAAAGCAAATGGGTGTGAGAATATATTAACGATGTCCTCACCATCATTTGAAGATGATTTAAGGAACATGTTATGAAAAATGTATTTATTACAGGTGCTTCTCGAGGGATTGGTGAGTCTATTGCCTATTATTTTGCAGAAAGAGGTTTTAATGTTGTTGGAACTGCAAGATCAGAATTTAATTTTAAAAATGATAATTTTGTTGGAAATTTATATCCAGTTCAACTTGATGTAACGGATAGAGAATCAATGAAATCAGTATATTCATTACTTAAAGATAAAGAATTATTACCAAATATTCTTATAAACAATGCTGGCATAACTTCTGATCAAATTTTTATGAGAATGAAAGATGATGATTGGGATAACGTTATAGATATAAATCTTACAGGGACATT
>Ga0213867_1000409_pt1 | contig 19509 bp, 13 predicted proteins | sample PICome_12_FD_160120 | JGI IMG/M metagenome (GOLD analysis project Ga0213867, IMG submission 160120) | Coastal seawater microbial communities near Pivers Island, North Carolina, United States - PICO540 | ecosystem: Environmental > Aquatic > Marine > Coastal | place: USA: North Carolina... | reverse complement strand
CTACATTGGACAACAGCGGAATTGCGTCAACCGCTGAGTTAGAAGTGGGAACCATGCTTGCGTTCGTATCATTGTCTCGTTTCACAAACAAATGTTCACTATTATTCTTTCCCTTACTCTCTAGATTTTTAGCACTGTCATTATTTTCGTTCTTCTCCATACTGACTGGATCAGATTTAGAAGGCCAAGTTGGTGTCGCGACTTTTCCGAAAGTAAATGATGAAAAAGGATTGGAAGCTGTCTTTGTTACCTTCCTATCAGCACATCCAGTTGCTTTTAGCTGTGAGAAGACATCATCATTTACTTTACTTGTAGCTTTTGGTGATGTAGATTCATCTGAATGGGATTTTGTAGAAGTTGTATTCCGGAGAGGTACTTTAACTGGCTTTTGATCTCTAGTTGACAATGACGGAATTACGTACCCCGCTGAGTTAGAAGTGGCAGATATGCTCGCGTTCGTATCATTGCCTTGTTTCACTAACAAATCTTCACCATCATTCTTTTCCTTACTTTCTAGATTATTACCACTGTCATTATTTTCATTCTTCTCTATATTGTCTGGATCACATTTAGAAGGCCAAGTTGGTGTCTCGACCTTTCCGAAAGTAAACGATGAAAAAGGATTGGAAGCTTTCTTAGTTATCTCTTTATCATCAGACACTGGTACTTTGACCTGTGAAAAGGCATTATCATTCACTTTACTTGCAGCTTTTGGTGATATAGATGCAGTTGAATGTCCTTCTGTAGAAGTCGCATTCGTGAAAGACTCAGTAATCGACTTTGGTGCTACATTGGACAACGGCGGAATTGCGTCAACCGCTGAGCTAGAAGTGGGAACCATGCTTGCGTTCGTATCATTGCCTTGTTTCACAAACGATTCTTCACCATCATTCTTTTCCTTACTCTCTAGATTTTTAGTACTGTCATTGTTTCCGTTCTTCTCCATATTGTCTGGATCAGATTTAGAAGGCCAAGTTGGTGTCTCGACCTTACCGAAAGTAAACGATGAAAAAGGATTGGAAGCTTTCTTAGTTACCTTCCTATCAGCACATCCAGTTGCTTTTAGCTGTGGGAAGACAATATCATTTACTTTACTTGTAGCTTTTGGTGATGTAGATTTATCTGAATGGGATTTTGTAGAAGCCGTATTCGTAAGAGACGTAGTTGGTAATGGCAAAAATGCGACGCTTGCTGAGTTAGAAGTGGAAGGCAAGCTTGCGTTGGTAGCACTGACCTCTTTCACTGACGAATCTTCGTCACTTTTCTTTTCTTTACTCTCGACACTACTACCAATATCATTCTTTTCGTTCTTCTCCACATTGTCTTGTTTAGTTTTAGAAGGCCAAGTTGGTGTCTCGACCTTTTCGAAAGTAAACGATGAAAAAGGATTGGATGCTTTATTAGTTACCTTCCTATCATCAGAGCGCAATTCTTTTGACAAGGCATCATCATTAACTTTACTTGAAGCTTTTAGTGATATAGATGCAGCTGGATGTGCCTTTTTACAAGCCATATTCGTGAGAGATGCAGTTGACAATGAACCTTCACTACCTTTCTTTTCCGTACACTCTATCACATGAGACAAATTATTATGAGGACATGCCGATGTTTTTACTCTACCAAGCTCTCTACCAATACCATTGGACGAAAGAAGATTAGGATCATTCTTCGTTTCTATGGACTCATAAGAATTTGTTATTTGCGATAAACAAGATGACGCCGTATTGTCATTCATTTTAGCAAACCATTTAGGTGATGATGATGTAGTTGTAGATTCTACTGTTGTAACATCACTTCCAAGATATTGTGAATGTAGCGTTGGTACTGAAGATAATTTAAGTGAAGATGTGGCCAATGGCAACGACTCAGACGTTAATACAGAACACGTTTCTTTTTTCACACTATTTATTAAACAATCGCTGCTATTGTTCATCTTGATTTTGTCTGGTTCAGGTTTAGAAGGCCACATTGACGCCTTGACCGTACCAAAGCTAAACGTTGAAAGTGAGGATTTACTGTCGAAGTATGTTGTAAAAGGCTTTTGTGCTACCGACGATGTTAATGGAAATGCGGGAGCTACTGTTTTGGAAATAGAAAGCTTTGTTTCCATGATATCTAGATTTTTTTCGCTCGACGCATTGCCAAATACATTCTCCCCCACTTTGCCAAAAATTCTTCTTGTAACTAAACGCTCTTCGCTAAATGGGACAGCGGATGTTTCTGTAACATTGGTAATAGAAGAGAATTGGGATACTGATGAGTTTAAAAACGTTCAATCATTTGATAACTTTTGCGTTAAGGTACCTTTTGACGAAGAAATCGAGAAGTGTTCATCTTCCTTCCTTGAAAAATCACAAGGCAAAACATTGCCTTTGAGAGCTGTTTCTGGTATTACGGAAGATAGAGTCTGTTTTAAAGGTAGATCATTTTTGCCACAAAGCCCATTCTTCTCAAAGTCAAACGTTCTTGCCACCATCGGACCATGACTTTGTTTGTCAACAATTTGTCCACAATTGACAATAATAACTTCATTATTTACACTTGGTTTATTACTTTTGTCCCGGTCTACTGAAGCAATGACGTCAAGTGCTTCAAAGCCTTCGATAATCTCACCAAAAACAACGTGCTATAATCACGGGTTATGTTGGTGGAATTATCTGATACAACATAATGCAAGGCAAAACAAAAATTTACCTTCCCATCTAGATGAGGAGTTGCACGTAATGTTATGAAAAATTGCGACGAATTCCTGTTTGGTCCATTGTTTGCGTATGATAAAAGCCCGCGGCGACTGTGCGCAAGAAACTTTTCATCTTTAAATTTCCCCCACATATCCCCATGAATCGTCCCACCGTAAATACTTTCGCCACCAGTACCATCCCCCTTCGTAAAATCTCCTGCTTGTAACATGAAAGCTTTAAATAGGTCAGATAATTTGAACTCATCAGCAATAGAAGTGTATTTTCACCTTACATGGAATGATGCGATGAAATTTACTGTTCTTAAAGTGCAATGGTTTCCCAGATCTGCCAATCCCCTGTTCAGTGATAATTTTTGCTGTCAATAAATCAAAAACAAACAAACAAACAATAACGAAAATATTTAAAAGCACCTTTTCTCCAGTACAAAGGCATCTGAAATTTTCTACTGCAAGCGGAGTTTCATGGTCATAAAGTTGAAAGACGATTTTATGCACATTAACACTTGTACCACCCCCGATTTGAATATCGAAGAAGCACTTCGGATTCGTATCCTTTCTCAACTCTGGCATGGGAAATTTGCTGGATATCGTAGTATATTTATTGTTTAACTTTAGAAACAACTCATCGATTTTGTGACTTTCAGCATCTTTGTATTTCTTAACAAGCTTTTCGACGTTATCCAACTTGGAAGGACAGTGTTGCTTGTAAAAGCTTTCCAGTCTCTGTTTTAATATTTCATTTCGGTCTCGTGAACTAGCTTCACCTCCATTGTCCTTATACTCATTTGTCACGGAAGAGCTCTTGTTAGCATCGTTCAAGGCAATTTCGGCATCCGTAGTCCGAGGAACTGGAAGAAGCATCCTGTATTTTTTTCTGGAAGCTAGCCACTTTGATTTGCTTCTGTTAAAGGATCTAAGGTCTCCCTTAGTCGCCGCCGGTGAAACGGATTCTGACACCTGCATATTCTTTCATTCCGTTTATCTTGCGGATGAGCTGAATAGGTGCTTTTTGGTCTTGTGATTTATTAATTATGATTACGAAACTGGTATCTCATTGAGTGGTTTTTGGATGTGCGACCTCGTCGTAGTAACTGTCACTGTGTCGCACTTCGCCTGTGTACATGTACCGGTACACACACATGCAGTAACTTTTTGTAACACACGCTACCCGAAGTATTAATTAATGAATACTTCGAAGTATATATTATTAATACAAGTTCATACGGAATATGGTAGCTTAGCTTGTTGTGCGAGGATCCACAGCAATTGTGATTGTTGTACTCTCAATGATACATTGTTCTGGCAAATTCGTATGATCTTTAATAATTATTATAAATTTCCACTAGCTGATCATGTTCACAAAGTACATTGTTGATATCATTGACCGACATCAAAAGTTCTTTTCGTATGATTAAATCTGCATACTGTTTAAAGACATAATCTAAAGTAAACTGTACATTCCGTTCTGTTAATTGCGATTTTCTCTTTGCATCTTCCCTCGGTTAACTAAACTTATTTGCTCTCCTTTAGTTAAAAATATAAAATCTTCAAAGCGACAACCATATTTTCGGACGAAAGATTCACTCCTTCCCTCACTTTCGTAAATACGAATTATGTCGCTAACCTCTCTTAAATCTAAATCTTTTGTATCCGAGGATAACAATTTATCATCTTCGTCTTTTTCCTCCATGGTTATGCGATTGTTCGTAGAATCTGATTTTGACGAGCCGGCCGATAAATCTCGTGACACCTTCTCTATACCGAATTCAACATCATGTAAAGTGCGTTTTGATCGACTATTCGACACGACAACATTATCTTGATCAGGAGCGCGATAGTTGGCTAAGCTTGTAAGTGAGTGGCTCGAATTTGACCGGGCGAAAGAAGTTGATGGCGTGGAAATTTCTTCAATGTTGGGCTTCAGAAAAGATGAGTTAGGGTTCTTGCTTTTGTCTTGTTGATCCAAATATTTTGGTTTGTTGCCAAAAGATTGTACTGTTACCTCGACGGGAGCGTTTGGAATTAATTTATCTCGCGATGATATTAAAGTACTTGAATAATCATGTTGCCGTTTAGCTAGGTCAAAATTTTCCTTCAGCATGTTGTCAACTTGCAACGCCGGGGCATCAAATGTCAACAGACACCGGGAATTGGCTTCTTTCCTCTCAATGTCGTTCAACCCTCGACGAGCGCCGCCGGAGAGAATCCACGAAATTACTTTCTTAGCCCATGTTTTACTACTACTGCTCGAATCAAGAGCCTCTCCATCAACACTCATCTTCCTTCTTCTTCTGATCTTAGAATATGAGCTAAAATGATCATTATTTTCTACATTTGGAGCACAAATATTTTTGCACCTGTCTGTTGAACCAAACAAAGTTGTGTCACATTTTGAATGATTATCGATTCCGAAATCTCTGTAAAGTAAACACCTCTGGGTTTCTGGGCTATTTGGCGAATCTTGAAAGCTGCACAATCCTTGCAAAGATGATTCGTTTCCAAGTTCAGTATCGCCATCTTTAGCTTTCTCTACGTTGGTTTGTCCGTTTGATAATTTCTTCGTCTTGTCACTGCCAGCAACCAATTCTTTCATACTACTTTTTTCTACAGAAGACAAACTGTAGAGATAATTTGACAAAAATATGACATCATCGTGAACATCCATTAACCTTAAATTACCAGGGTTGCTCAAATCTTCCGAGTCAATGTCAATTATTATGCGTGAGTTCTCGAACGCATTACTTCGCCGCCCACCTCCATGAGGCAACATTACCGAAAAATTACCACTTTCTCTACTCGAATAGCACCCTCGACGATCTCGTGGAGTGTCCAAGGGGTTCATTTCAACATCCGATAGTTCTACTGAAGATGTTGTGACGAAAGAAGGAGTTTCGTCGTCGTTGATATCCTCATCCAACGCCTCAACCAAAGAAGTTTCTCTGATTTCGCCATCATTTGTTAACGCATTAATGAAATCAAAAGATGTACTATTGCTACCTTCCAATAACGGGTTTCGTAAAGTACCATTTTCAGTGTTATGACCATTTGCTCCGTCTTGTGCAACAATATTCGAAATACATTGTGAGTTCTTATCAGTAATACAACAACTTTCCTCATCAGCATCGGCAGAACCTTTGCTAACATTCTCTAAATTTTGTTCAAAATTTTCACGACTAGTTCGATGATCATTACCGATTTTTATATTGTTATTTTCAGCTTTCCCCGATGATGGCAATTCGCGCAGTCGTTCAAGACTTGAGATAGCAGCAGCTGCAGAAACTTTCTTCCCCCTTCGTTCCCGGACCCGGCTTTTATCATTTCCACCAAAATATTTTTTCCTGTTATTTGTACTAGACTTTGTTCCCGATTGGGTTTGATAATAACAAGGCCGACTTAATAAAGTATTTGGCGAGACTCCACACCGCGCAAGATGTTTTTTCATATGCATATGCAACTGATCAAATCGTGGTAACACATCGTATGCAGGACGAAGGCGCATGACTAACTCATTGGGAACCACTTCACTGCCATCACCATCATTACGAGTTCCTACTTGCAAGGGAGAACGGTGGTTAATGCTGCTATTAGTCTTACTCTTACTGTTACGCACTTGATCCTTTGCCATTAGTAATCCCGATGTATTATTTTCATGCCTAATTGCAGATGCAGATGCAGATGACGCCTCTCCCTGTTTGTTGTTGTCGTTGCTGCTGCTGCTAGTATTCTTCATCATCATCGTCGCTTTCACCGGAAGACCCTCCTTTCCTTCGATAACGCAAGGAGATTTGCTAGTATCATGGAGACTGATTGGGACGGGTACTGTACCGCATTCGGTCGTCATTCCAAATTACGAGTAGTGTGTAGTTTACAGGATTCAAGTAGGTCCAAGTTTATACATTTTCTTAAGTGTACATTCGAAATTCGAGGTTGCACTGCTAATTGATGTGTTAAGTGTATTCAAAATCTGTTTATGGTACTGATCGAGTTCGCCTAACACGTTATATATATATGCTGGTTTGTTTTTCCTCTAATTATAATACCCATGAAGCATTTATTCAAAGAATGCTCTATCTATTATTGTCCTACTTTTGTTGTCACGATAGATAGATCCCAAGACAACAGACAACAGGGATTATGTGTGTGTGTTTTTTCGCAATCTGATTGGTTCTCTCATTCAATCGGACTTTCTGATATGACCAAAAGTCGTTGTCGTTGTCGACGGTCGACGGCTTCACTTTTTCACTTTTGTGATGAAAAAAGATTTCTGTACTCTGTACACAAATGTACGACCAATTCATATCATCTCTTTCGATTACGCTAATAAAAATCAAATTTTGGATCGTTACCCTTTGACTTTGGAAAGATCCATATCGACTTCATAATTCGAGGGGGGCGCTTTACGTTCGTGAAGCTCGAGAACTTACAAATCCAAATATAATACGGAAAAAGACAATCTATCAAGGGCGTGGAGCTTTTTATTTCAATCTTTTTGAAGTAGGTCACTTTAAAGATGCCGGTAATCTTTTCTATATCATATTTCACGTTCTGCAATGGAAAAATGTAGCTTTTTGGAGGAAGTCCAATAGCAGTATAATTGAACTAATTTTTCAAGATTTCACTTTGATCAACACGAGCACGAATATAGAAATGGATATGATCATTTGTAAATAAAATAACATTCGAAGAGTTAGCTAGTTCTTAATAATTGTTTGAACGAAAACATTTCTTGGTCTCTGAAAATCTTAAACAGATCGAGGAAATACGGAAACTCTCTCTTCACAATGTCCTTCACCTATCCTTCATCGTTCTCGCGTATGTAAACACCTGTTTGGCGATTGGTAAAGATGAATTTAGTTAAGTACTAAAATTTCATAAACAATTCATTTGGCTTCTTCATCTTTCATTTTGGATAAATTCTCTACTGAAATTATGACGCCAATCGAAAAGTTCTCAATAATCCAATCATTACACGGTGCTCCAAACATAACATGTCCTTATCCACTTTAACCATCAAAAAGGCGATCGGCAAAATAAAAAATATTCCATCACCAACTACTATCATCGGTTGCATATACCTTGAAAACAAACGTGTAATAAGTGACAACGTTGGATCCCCTACTTTATACTTTATACATCAAAAAGGCAATCGTCTCAATAAATTCTCTTCACGAACCTACTTGCAAGATTTTGAGGAATGCTGCATGAAGGCCACTCAAGAGAGCCTTGTATCTGTTTGGATACCGAGGGGAGCTTAATATGGACCCTCAAGCATTGAATTTCACGACCATGGATCGCAAGACTTATTCCCCAACAGAGAAGATTATATTAGAAACAGTACACCAGTACCGTTGGTAGCTGGGCTCAAAGAAAAACATTCAAATATGCAAGCCACGCTAGCTAATTGAACACCAGACGAAGCGTCTCAGGAACCATGCGTTTCCGTGGCGGTGCAGTGATATCTAATTACCAAACGTCAGTGTGTGGTAGAATCATCCACATATACTTTAGAAACTGCACCTGAAAAATTTTCGGAGTTTGATGCTTGTTATCATGAACGATTATCAAAGCTTCTCCAAACAAAGATACATATTACATAGGTTGAGTACCCCATGTCTACTCGAAGAAAAATTGATACCACTACGCTTCGAAGAGATCAAGGTTTGAATCACATAGAAGTGACTCCGTTCAATGAAGACAAATTAGGACCATGACGCTTTCCAATAATTCAGATAACATCAAAACCATTTGCTTGATTGCATAAGCAAAATTACAACTTTACACGATATCAAACAATTTACTATCAATCCCAAGTTACCTGTAGCCATTATCAACTATGCTATTTTTGTCCAATTTGAACGACGAAGCGAAAGCCTGACCGCCAATATCATTTACATCAATCAAACTGTACCCAAATTGATTGACTCTACTTTCATATTTTCGCAACACTGGCAAAATTCTACTTTTATAAAGTTTTTCATGTGTCTTTGTGTTGTTAGTCCATGTTTGCATCCAAGTTGTGAGGTATTTCGGATCAATCTTCGGCTTATCGCGATTTCCACCATCTTTGCCACTTCGATATTCAAGTTGGCGCGGAAGCATTCCGGATTTTAGTTTTTTTCTATTATACGGTTCTATTATCTCTGGAAAGAGAATTGTTGGCAACTCCAGAAGGTGGTCAACCGCATCAGGCGATTTAAAATAGCTCTCGTACTGAATGAGAGCTGTTTTTCTGTTTGGATGTAAAATTGCGCTTCTAACAAATTCATGTGCTTTTAGCCAGCCTTCTATAGCACGTGTCAGCATTCTTATACCATTATCTGAAACCCAGGCTTTCTCTAAATCTACAAGATTTTTCTTGACGAAACACATGTACAATGGATGTCTAACAACAATGATGTTGGCAGAGACGTGGGGAAAGAGATAAGCCCGATAATCGATTTGAATCAGTGTCGGAGGACTCTTTTCTAGAAGAACCGGACGTGAGAGATTCCAATACTTTGACCATTGAGCCATTATACATCGACGTGCTTCCGGAGTTGCTGCCTCATGCGTTGCATTCAAATAAATCTCGTGATGATGAACAAAGTTACAGGCACCTCCAAACTTGATCGCCGGAGGGTATTCCTTTTGCAGACCAACTCCTTCATCTTGACCAGATCCCGTACCGCGATGCCCAGATATGAGTTCAAGGGTTTGAAGTATATAATTCGTTACGCTTGTTCCACTATGATGCATGCCACTCACAAACAAAAATCGATGACGACACAGGTGCTCATCGTACAAATTCCACCCCAAATCAGAATTCGTACTACGAATTTCCTCCACACAATTTTCATTACGCATAGCAGATGGTGGCAATGTTTCTAGCAGCTCATCTGCCGTTTTAAACTCTTTTTTCCGAATTCGTTTTCCTAGCTCCTTACAAGAACGCACAGACGCGGCGATATCTGCGTCTTCCCCTTGCGACAGTACATAATCCTTGTCCATAGTATTGTTCCTGTTCAAGAAAGATCTGGAGGTGACCTCATCATCCGAAGAATGGGACTTTCTAATGTTTAAACTGGAGGATGACGAAGGGAAATATGAATGATGTGATGGACGATCTGGTTGTTGACTGGTACTCGTAGACATAAAATAATATAAGGAAGAGAAACACCCAAGCATTAGAATGCACAGCAGAAATACACTTCGAAGCACTCGCATGATCTCGCTTCAATTCGACGTACTTGGACGTTTGCAGTAGATCTATGGATGGAATAAAATGAATTGAAAATGGAAAATGGAATTGTCCTACCTACGGTTCGTTTTTCCTATCCGTGACTTTCTTGTGACTTTCGACGTACCGATGCGGTACATGTATACATCATGTACCTGGAGTGGAGGGGTCATTCAATAAAATTCCTAATACATGTACGTGTGTATGTATGTACGTCAAATATTGCTTGACATTCAATATTCAATGCATCTATGCAATTGATAATTGAAAGTCAGATCAGACAAGAATCTCTCCGATCTTCGACAAGCGTCTCCACACTTCCTACTCTTTCCTCTCATATGAAAACAATCTCATATATAATTAATTCACCTATAATAAACACAGTAAACTCTTAATCCAACCACAATGATCAAGGAACATATTCGAGATGACTGGGAGCTGCCTGTTGATGGAACCATCAAAGTAGCAGGAGTATCAGAAGGTAAGGTTTTTGCATCGAAACATGAAAGAAGTCTGTCGTATACACTAAATAATGCTACAAATTTGTTTTATATCAATCTATTCGCTTTCCTCATCCATTACAATCCCCAATATTCAGTACGCAGAATTTCTGTCAAACGTTTGATAAGCATGGATGATCCACAGAAGATTAGTTATGAAAAGTTAACGATGGAATGCGTCAAGTTGTTTCGTCTCGATTCGACCGATGGTGCTGATTTAAAGTTTGTTTACATGGATGAGGATGGCGATGCAGTGACATTCAGTACTGACTATGAACTCATGGATGCGTGGCGTCATGTTGGCGGTAACACGTTCAAGTTGAAGATTTCTGGCCCTTCCGCTGTGAAAGAAACCACCACGGAATACATCGTTCGTGAGTTACTCAATTCGGATGAGAAGCACGTGGATCATAAGAAGGAAGCATTGAAGGCAGTAATTGATCGTGTGATGTTGGAGGAGGACAATAATGATCATGGCGTACTTGCAAAAGCTATTGCTGAGGGATGTGTGGAGGACATGAAAATGATGTTTCAACAGAATCGTGGTTCCGGAAATGGTTGGAAAGGTGGTCGTTTAGGACATAAGAAGCAGAAATTTGCTGGATTGGTCAAGTTTGTGTTGAAGAACGAGAAAGAAGTTGCTAATGATCCAGAGGCGATGGCGAATGCTATGGTAGAAGCTATGAAGGTGAAGAAGGCAATGTTTGGTAAAGGTCTAGAGAATGAGGAAGAAAAGAAACAAACGTTTCAAGGGGTAATCGAACGCGTCATGGAAGACAGCGAGGAATTGAAAAGTGACGTCGACGCTATGGCTCACGCGATTGCTAATGAAATGGTAAAAGAGATGATGAGTAAGCACGCTGATTGGTGGAAAACGAAGATTATGAATGTAGTTAAGTTGGCGTTAGACAAGGATAGAGATCTTAAGAACGATTCTGAGGCATTGACAGACATCATTTTGGAAGTCACTTGGAAGCTGCGTAAGTCCTCTAATCATCCTCATTTTCATCATCGTCACCATGGACCTCATCATCATGGACCTCATCACCATGGGCCTCATCATCATGGACCTCATCACCATGGACCTCATCACCATGGTCACCACGGACCAAATCACCCATCGCTCTAAGAGATAGTCCAGGTTGGGGATATATCAACATTGAAAATATAGCAGATGCCATAGCTGCCGCCTTGTTTGATTATTTTCGCAGTGCCTCTGTCATTTCGCTTGATGCTTTTGTGTCTTCTCACTTTGTGTATCAAGTTCGCCTATCTCATGGAAGGTCTTCAATTGTTCATATTGGTTCCTGTCCCTGTCTTAACCATTTTATTAATTATTTACATATATTACTACCTAAGGCAATTCATATTTATCTGAATGGAGAATGAGACAATTTGTAATTCTTCTCTTTTTATTGAAAAGATTGTCTTGTATCTTTGGTCGTTTACTTTACTACTTTGTAAAAATTCATTTTGTTCGCAACGCAGACTAGCATGTAAAATGAGCATGACTATTCTTCATTCCATGGCAACTCCTTGCAAAGTATCACATCTCTCTCCGGGGAAGAATATGTAGTTTGATTACGACTTGGGACAATTACTTGTTCTCTCTTGGTCTGGGTCGTTGAAAAAGTCCCTGTGATATTTAATAATTTGCTTGGTAGATTTGTCGACAGTGTGTGCAATCTTCTCTACGATACCAGAAGTTGACTCACGACAGCTCCCACGAGAATTTCTAGCCATGAAAAACAATTTATCCGATTGGATTGAGTCAAACGTCTATTCATCCCATTCTTTAAGATGTTATCACAAATCTAATTTGGATACTCTCAACAATGCGTGCGTTGCATTCTCTTTCTTTTGTCTCTGAATCTTGACCGGTCAAACCACAATTAATGCAATCATACTGCTGATGCCATTTATTTCTCGATGTTGGCCCATCGATGGATTGTGCACGCACATTTTGACATCTGCAGGGCTAAAAATCTGGCCTGAGCACTTACTTACTAGCATGGATTGCTTTGATTGTACTTGTACCGAGGATACGAATAATCACTTGCCCACAATTTGATTCACTTTATGACCTGTGTAGTATAGAATCGTATTGGGGATTTCTCCGAAAAAGCTAAAGCAGCTAGCGTCAAATAAGAGTATCGGAAGCCATCCGCTTGGCATTCCGCCGTTTCAAACGTGATACTTCTTGAAAGGTCAAGGATTTGAGATCCTCGTTTCGCAAAATGTGAATCACCGGATACGGCGTCCTGTGCATTGCATTGTCCGACAACACCGGCCGCTCGTCGACTTCACTTTGCGACAGCTGCACCCAATCCACTGGGATGCACTGCTCATAACTTGTCCTTTTCTTTTGGTTGGTTTTTGGATCTCCATGAAATCGTACCTTGATGCGCCTCCTCCCAAATCCCGACGGCATGAGGTCGACCACAGCGGCAGGGTACACCCCAGGACTCTTGGAAAAACCGGCAAGGCCTTTATGGCAGAATATATTACTATCGACGGAGATTGTTTCGGGTAGACCTCTCCATCGCAAAAACTGCGGATGAAAGGGCACTAGTGTGATGGCACGAAAGGCTACGGAAGGCATCGATCCAATGGGCAGTGTTGTACTGTACGGCTCTTCCTCCTTGCCAAATTCTTTGACAAATCTTTCAAAGACTGCAAAGTCATTGGTCCAGGATTTCACGTACGGACAAACGACAAGCGTGGTGCTCCAAGCGGGAAGCGGCGTTTTGAGGAGGTTATCGATTTCCTCCCACACCACTGTAGAAACCTCATGTGGAATTCGATCGTGACAAGTGACATATCGGATCCGTCCCTGTAAATAGGAGAGTTTTGCCCACGGACAAAGATTCATGCCAACAGGAACTTCTTCTGTCCATTTTCGAATGCATGAGGAGAAGGGATCGATGCATTCACCATTACGGACGAAATCTATCAGTGGGTCAAAGCGTGCCTTATCCTCGTTTCGATCATCCTCATTATTGTCATGACTGCTGCTGCCACTGCCACTGGTACTTGAGCCACTGTCATTGTCGATTATGGATGCATCGCAATCGTCACTTTTACAGGAATCGTCGCTCGAAGGAAGTGCATCCATATATCGTATGTATATATATTAATACCGGCAAATATATAATAAAGTGTGATCAGTGTGATCAGTGTTATGAGCATGTATTATGTATTGCAGCAGCTATTAGCTATTACAGAGCTGTATGTATTAGTTTCACTGTGGTGAGCTATTCTAGCCCTTTCGGCATGGGGCGTGTACAAAAATCAAGAACGTAGATACAAAAGTACATCTGGAATTCCAGAACATTGGCGCGTACAACCGATCGGCAAACACTCTGCTCCACAACACAAACATGACCATGACCCAACCATAGAGGTACATCATCATCCTTTGGACACACTTCCTATATCTAGCTAGTAAATCACCATGACGAATTATGACGATGGCATTGATTGGTCGACGATTGAACTTCCCCCTGAAGCAACTCAATCCTGTGTCAAGCCGCTGCCGATGGACGACGATGCGGAGGAGGAAGGTGGTGGTGGACAGCAGCCACAGTCTATGAATGAAAGGGATAATACCAATAAGCAGCAGCTATTAGAGATTGAACGACTCAAAGCGGAACTGCAGGCGAAGGATGATGAGTTGTTTGGTTTGCATGCCAGTTTAGGTGCGTAGTTCATACGTGTCTTGACGTACATTTTTGTTTGTGTAGGGTTTTCATTTCATCATGTATATGCATGCAGCTTCCTTAGAAAGTGAAAGAAAAATAGCGGAGAAACTAGCTCTAGAAAAAGCTAATGCCAAAATTAGGGCCATGGAAGAAGAGATGCAGAGGCTTGATCGGCAGGCGAGACAGGCAAGCGCATCTCTAGCGGCAAAGATTCATAGGAAAAGGCGAAGTTCGGATGATGGAGGTGAACACAGAAATGTGACATCGAGTCAGGCAATTACTCCGTTGTCAAACGGAACTTTTGCTCCTCCACCGTCAACGGATACAGCACAGCAGACGAATAAAAAAGTAAATGTCGGAAGTGATCGCAAAATGAAATTAGTAAAACGAATAAAAGTTGGGGATAGAAATGGTGCCACTTTGGTTAAAACTGAGAGTCAGTTTATAGCTCAACGTCTGATGTGCATTGATGATCCATGTGGACTGTCACATTATCCATTCACATTTTTGCCCTCTACATACGATCCAAATTCACATCCAGGTCATTCCATAAATGAAAAGGTTTTCATCGAACTGAATGATCTTTTGCAGGGCATGTCGACTAATAAAGTTTCTGTCCAACATTTTGTTGATCGTGTAGCATACTTGTTAGTACTCGTGAGTAACAAAGCCTTTGAAGCGAAGGCTGCTTCTGATATTTCTACGCAGACGTTAGGATCTTCAACTGAAAATCCATCGTCGAATAATAGAAGGGTGCCATCTAATGGTCCATCAACTTCTTCGCAGAACAGAGGCACATCTTATGTTAGTGAGAAGGACGCAACGATAGTTTTACTTCTCAAAATTCTTAATACGACTTCGGCAATTAACCATAATGCCAGACAATATCTTTGTGAAATAATTACTGGGGAAACTTTCACACGGTATAAAAGTGATGACGAGCGATTCCCGCTGATGAAAGCAACACCTAAGTTATCTGAGAAGCTGATCGATAGGATCAATGTTGAACGTCTAGAAATTGCCGATAACTCTAAACAAAATCACATACCTCATATATATTCAGAAAAGAAACGTAAAGCTTTCGCAAGGATTATAATGAATGAGTTGAGACGATTATTGATATTGGAGGATAGCGTCACGTTCGCACGCCGTGATCTCTCACGAGGGTCTACGATGAAACTTCAAATTCAATTTCAAACTCTCAAACTTTTTGAACAGCTTGTTTCTAATATCTCGTTCCGAGAAAGTCCGAGCTTATGGAAAGAAGTAGAATGCATTATCTTAACGATGCCAACTGATAAAGATGTTAATGTGACTGATAGATCCAATGTTCATACCATGAATCTTCTTGAACATTACTTGAGGAGAACAAATAGGGGTGGCCATCTTGTGAAAAATTTGCAACTCGATTCAGCGTTATCGTTAATATCTATTCTATTTGTTATGTCCAAGGAAAGAGTTTATTCAACAAAAATAATCTCGGCATTGGGTAATCCATTAATTTACTTTGTGGTAGATCAACTGGAATACATATCGAACTATATTTGTTCTACCTTCAAAAAAGTACTCGTATCAGCCTCTTGCACTTGCGATGTTTGTTCTTTGAAACTAGAGCTAATACTTGGAAATTCGTTGATTCGCCTAAGTCGTAGTCTGAGTGAAAGCTGTTCTCAGGTAGCGACAATTTTATTTGCGAGAACATCTCATAAGGTTCACAAAAGTCTTCGAAATAGTCGAGAGCGTTCTGGTCTCGACGTCATTGCAGAGCTGATGACATCTCTTACTTCATTTACCTTATCAGAAAATTCGAGGATTTCATCAAAATCAGAAGGGTTATCTGATACACTAGCACCAAAGCTTCTAAAGGAAGTTTTGCTGCACATGTCATCATTAGTGCCATATCTACTACCTCAAACCAGTAACGATGACAAGACGCCCTCTCGTAAGAGTCCAATGGACGATAGCAAGGATTTAATTTGTAGTTCGCTATACTCAATTTTCAAAACAAGGCATTCAAAGGATGCTACCATTGATTACGCGACACGTTACGAAGCGAGACTGCTTCTGGACGATATACAAGAAATTTTCAATCGAACAGTAGATTAATGATTAAGAAGATAATCTTCTACGGTGGTCAGAAATAGTGAAATTTGAAAGATAGCGACTTGAGCGCTTTCTTCGTTCAGACACTGATCGATCCGGCGTACTGAGATCTCAAGTACAACAACCAAGACGTTTAGTTCGGTTGATAAACGCATCATTCAACAAGATGTACGACACGAAAATAATCTGGATAAAGAAACATCACCTTACGTGTGCTAACTTTTGACCGGTTTGGGACAAAGCCAATAGGTTACTACTGGGAACCTTGACTGATCCAAAATATTATCGAAATTTTTCTGCATCTCATCTGTCCACATTAATGATGCTCTCGGATCTTGAAGTGTCCTTTTCATATTTTCCATTTTCTGCGCTTGAACGTGTCCTTTCTGAACAGCGACAAAAATTGCAGTAGAGGGGGGAGCACTATTATATATTGAGCTCTTAAATAATAATGAAACTTAGTTCGAAGCGCGATTTATACTAAAATATTCGATTCTTACCACAAACGACTTTATTTCAGCCAAATTTTTGGCATTCAAATTAGAGACAAGGAGAGAAGGTTTTCGACTTTTGCTCACGATCCAACTTTTAATTGCTTTACTGTTATCATCTTTTACAGATTCGCAAGTAAGTGCGTGAGATCTCCGAGTGGCATATTTTTTGATCCACTCATTATTTCCCACAAACGCTAGAGAAGCCCTTGAACACCTTGTTAATGGGTACGCTTGATTTTCAGGGCTATTTACAGATACGTCTTCAAGGGCTTGTAAGATATTGATTTGATTGTCGCTTTTTGACTTAAGTCTAAAGGATGGTCCTAGTTTTGCACGTCTTGCCGCTAATAGTAGAGATGCATGCGCATCTTCGATACTGCAGTGGCCGCTGTGATTTTCTTGTATCTTTCGTTGAAGTAAAACTCGCGATAAATGTCGCAACGCTATGTCCAAGTACTTTGAGTTCATACACTTGCTCATCATAATGATGATATAATTACTAACTTACAGTGTTTTCGATTATCGTTTCCACAAAAAAGCAAGGCTGTATCAACAACTCTTCCGTGTGAAATTTTCAATGCGTTCAAGTCATTTTCTAGACTAATAATTGAAGATGAGAAGTGCATAAAAATTGTAGAATAAACAAACACTTCACCTGTGACCGATAATGATATCATCGGAATGAACTTTCTTCACAAACAGACTCTGAATATCATTCAATGTTGTTGTAACATTGACTAAGTCAGATGCTTTTATTCCTGAGTATTGTGTCAAATAATCCAAAACTGGTTCATTCGGCTTAACGAGACAATCCATTTCGACGCAGAAATTTCTTTCCTCATCTTCACTATCATGTTTAAAGGCCAACAAAGTGACACGAGCAAGACTGTGTCCTGACTTCGTTAATACCATTTCACAATCAACTGCAAATATCTGAGGTACTTCTCGTCTAAATGAACGGCTTAAGTTTGTCGATATAAAATCATGGGAATCGTCATCGCTTTTTGATGCAGAAATCTTTTCATGGTCCGATTCTTGTGAAACGGGAAGCAAGTGGTTCATGGGGTATCCTTCTTCCTTCATTTGTTCCAGTGTATGACATAGTCGCAAAAACCGAAGATAATACTCAGGAAGTTGCGGTTGGTTCGATAACGCATCAAGATTGAATCGTTCTTGTATCTTTACGGAACTAGATGCTTTCATTTCATCAAGTTTGTTTACACTAGCTCTAGAGCGCTCCATGAAAAACAGAACTTCGGAAATGTCACGTGGCCGATTTCCCTGAAACAATCGAGTCTTTGGCACATTTAGAGATCGTTCGCTAAACTCATCTGAGAAAAATGCACAGGATGCAGAATCAATCCCGACTGGACAATCGCTTTCATCACCTTCGATACTAAAGAGGAGAATTGCAGCACGTGAAATAGATATTGGATTATGTACGCTTACCCAACTCGGCATGGGAGGAAGCATTCGAGGTTGCAATAAAAGAGGTAAGTCGCTATGTATATTTGCAATCCCTCCGCCATTGACATCATTCTCTCTCGTCCGCTTCGTTGCTACTCCTCCCTTTTTAGGTTGTTTGATGGATGGAGCATTCCCTGTAATTCCATCCATCAACAACAAATTTAGAAGCAAGTCGCGATGGTCAGTTAAACTAATCATACGCTCTTCCTTTGAATGGGAGGGTCGAAAGTTTATCCGTGGTAAGCTCATATCACGCACATCCGATGTTTTCAAAGACTGCATCACCGATGCAATCGATTCCAGTTCTTCTAAATCGCTCCATCGACAAATTCCAGTGACAGAACTCGACTGATTACTTTTACTAGCATTGAAAAATGCCTTTTTACGAAGCTTCTTCCACCTTCCACGTTGAGCTTTGGTCAGAGTACATGTGTTATTAGTAATACTTGTATTTCCATCATCGTTTTTCTGTTGACGTTTGGGTTCGATGTCAAGATTCATATCGGGAGGTTCGGTGGCTGTGGCTGTGTCGGCATCGTTGCTACTACGACATGTACTCATGTTTTCTCGGATGCTCGTGCTCGCGTATTTTACAAAGAAAACAAGAAAGTGGAGATAGGAATGGAAAGAGAGAGATTAGGGCAGGCAAAAAGCAAAAGCAAAAACATAAAACATGATATCGATTTTTTTGAACTGTATGCTTTTATTATATTAACTTCTAATGGGTGGTTTGCGTGTACGTTGCGGTCGTTGCGGACATCGTCTCAAATTTCAGATCGTGTCAACACGAACTTTCGTCATAAAATCCAATATTTTTAGTTCAATTTTTTTTCTTTTTTATCGCAACTTGCAACTTGCAACACATAGATTACTTCATACTTATAACTCGTCACCTTCATCAGTCACTAGTTCGGGAGAGCAATAGAAGCAGTTATTATTTGATCGAAGTATATCTTAAGTGTCATCATTTATAGTGTTATTGAACCATGAATTCCTATATTCTGAATGATATCCTCTGGCATTTCCAGTGCATACTGCCTAAGTAGCAGCTTCTTCTGTTCTTCTTCACGTGTGGTATATATGTCTAACGTTCACACGGAACTACAGAATAGAAGTGCTGATCTTGGGCTTCTGAAGAGTGAATATTAGTCAGAGATTTAGATTGGAAGATCAGAGAAGAGAAACAAACAATATCGGTGTAGCCGAAGGACCGAAACTAGCGTAGAACCTCGTTGTTCGTGGAGAAAAAATAACGTACGAATGGAGCCCGAAAAAAGAAATACTTCGAAGTAATATTTATCAATGAACTTATCTACTAGCACCTATC
>Ga0213867_1000407_pt1 | contig 19625 bp, 14 predicted proteins | sample PICome_12_FD_160120 | JGI IMG/M metagenome (GOLD analysis project Ga0213867, IMG submission 160120) | Coastal seawater microbial communities near Pivers Island, North Carolina, United States - PICO540 | ecosystem: Environmental > Aquatic > Marine > Coastal | place: USA: North Carolina... | reverse complement strand
AGAAAAAGAGAGAGAGAGAGAGAGAGAGAGAGAGAGAGAGAGAGAGAGAGAGAGAGAGTGTGTTAACGATATATATGAATTATCGTACACGACGGCGTTAAGTGGAGGAAATTTCTCTTGTGGGTTATCATCCGCTTCGAACGTTTGAACTGTGAATCCCACATAACTTCAACTACTGTGTTGAGAAGGGATACACATTTTGATTCATTGATATATTGATTGATTGATTGATGTGTGAGAGAAAAATTGGGGAAGGCCGATGGTGTAAGAATAAAAAGAAGTGTGTAAAATACCTTCGATACTAAACCACGCCTCGCCTAAAAGTTTAACTGTTCTTCGGCCCTTTTTCTATCATCGTCCGTAATTTTTATTCCACTATAAAGATAGCACTCGACAGAATGAATTATTCCATCCATACAGATGTGGAAGGTTTTCGTCATTCTTTGAATCAAATTGTTACGTATGATCTGGAAGATGATCCATTGCAATCGATCGATGCGCAGCAAACAGATGAGGATGAGGTTGGAAAAGTATGCTCTAGGAAAATGAAACATTTTGATATCCATAGCAGCGCTGGTACCGGTATGGAGCAAAATCCACCTCATTTTAATGTTGGCTATTTATCTCAAACTCAAGAGGGAGGTATACAACATACGGCGTCGACACATTCAGTAGGGACTGTATCTGTGCGCAGACTTGCGAAAGTTTCTGCAAGAGCACGCATGAGTAGAATGAAGAAGAATCAGGAATCAATTTCATCTCTTGAGCAACGTCTGAAACAACAAAAGGAACGTTTTGGTAAAAACGATCTTAATGTGGCATCTATACTTTCAGTTCTAGCAGAACAAAGAAGGAGTCAAGGCGACTATGTCAAATCGATCGATACTTTTATGGAAGTCCTTTCCATTCAAAGGGATATATTAGGAGATGGTAAGATGCAAATATACAAAGATTTCATATGGAATTCCTTTTTTTGTTCAACATTTTGTTAGTTGTTGCTTTGGTTCATCATTACCTTTTCTGATTGCTTGCTTATATCACATGCAAGATCATTTGGAAGTGGCGAAAACTTTACAAAAAATAGGAAGGTGTAAGTATGAAATTGAGGATTATCAGACATCGTTAGAACACTTTGAGCAGGCGCGTTCCATCGTTCTTGTTGACGATAGAGAGATAAGCAAAGCGATATCGGCACAGCTATGTAGAGACTTAGGATTGACAAGCTGGAAATTAAGAAAAATGGACGAGGCGCTGAAGTACTTCGATTTATCGCTTGGATTTCATAAGAAGTGCAATTCAACAGAAACTGCGCATACGATGTGTTCACTTGGTGATGTATATTTAGAGACAAACAGCTACAATAAGGCGGAAGATATATATAAGAAGTCGCTCGTAATGTTTCGAAAGAATGATATTGGTATTGCAGAAGCATATCACAAGCTCGGTATTGTATACTGGAAAAGTATGAATGAAACCAAAGCTATGGAATCGTTTTCACAGGCCCTAAAAATAAAGATTAGACTGCTGGGCACAAAAACTTTGAGCGGTAGGTGTCTTGTCTAATTGGTTAGGTTTCAGATATGCGCTCATGTTCATAACATTCTGGAATATTGCACACTGAAGTCGTCGAGACATTGATCTCCATGGGGAAATGTAAACTAGATACTAATGATACGAAAAATGCCCAAATCATACTTGAAGATGGCCTTAAAATAATAATTGAAAAAATCAAAGTCATGAACGAAGAATTACTCCTTCTTGTCGAATTAACGAATAATACAGGGAATGGCGCTGTAAAATCTTCGTTGAATGAGCTAAATATTTGTTTGGAACATGGTGCAACGACTTACTGTTTGTTAGGAGAGTTGCATAGTGAGCAAATAGATTATGTTCGTGCTCAATTTTCTTATATGAAAGCGCTCCAAATGCGTATTCTACGCGATGGTCACGATAATAAACGAACTATCGAAGTGAAGCAGAAAGTTGCTTTGGTTTATATTAGGCTCGGAAAGTATCGCGAAGCAGTGAATCTTTATACCAATCTATTGAAAGCAGCAAAAAGCAAGAATGTGCAAGGAGTAAGTGACGAAATCGCGAACGCATTGCTCAACCTAGGACGGGCATTTCAAGCATATGGGAAACAAGGTGAATCCATAAATTACTTTGAAAAGAGCATACAGATGAAATCGGATATTTTTGGGGAGGAGCATGAAGAGGTCAAGAATGCCAAGGCTGATTTGAATGCAAGCCTTTTTTGTGTATTAGTTGAATCTGGCAATAGCTATAAAAATGAAGGTAATGAACTTGAAGCTGTCAAGGCTTTTGAACAAGCGGTTAAAATGATCGAGAAACTTCCAAACACTTATGACCAAATTGCTGTTTCAGCCTTGTTAGATAGTCTCGCTGACTTGTATTATAGCTCTGAATTATGTCACATGAGAATTGAATATGTTGTTGAACTCTACAAACGTTCTTTTAATCTTCTTCGAAAGAATTGTGGTCCTGATAGCTCAGAAGCCACGGCAGCTTCGATAAAGCTAGGGCAAGCATTGTTGAGAGGAGAAAAATTTCAAGAAGCTCTTTCAACACTGAAGATATCTCTAAATAATATCCAAAATAAAAATGGAAAACGGAATTCATCTTACGCGGAAGTTAAACATTACATTGGCGAGGCATTCATTGGTATTCGTGAATATGAAAACGCCATGAGTGAATTGATAGAGGCAGCGGAATTGAGAGAGGATTTGTTCGGTTTATCTAATCCCTTCTATCTCGACACAGTCGAATTAATCGGAAAAGTTAATCAGAAATTGGGAAATTATGAATCTGCTCTTTATGTATTTGATGACTGTCTTGATAAAAGGCAGGACTTGCTTCAAAAGAAACGTGCAGAATGTGCTACTTTATTCGTCGACATTGATAAGCATCGAGAAAAATATACCACCACGCAAGATGAATTTCTGGCATGCAGCAGCGCCGTTGCTAACGTTCATCATGCAATTGGACTTCTTAATATGAATCTAAATAAGCTTGATCGAGCTTTTGAAAATTTCAATTCTGAAATAGAATTGCTGAAATGCCACTTGAGCGAAGGCGATTTAAAGCTGGCTTTCGCAAACGAGATGATTGGTGTCATTTATTTCATTTGGGGAGAACAAAACAAAGCTATGAAACTGTTCCGCAGCGCTCTGAATGCGAAACGACTTACGTTGGGTTGGAGACACGTTGAATACGCCAACACATTGATTCATGTCGCAAATGTACACAGGTCACAAAAAAATTATGTCGAAGCCATCCGATTATATGAAGAGGCGGGAAGTATCAAGTTAGGAAAGTCTAGATCATATCACACAGGACTATACAAAATTTATGAAACTATTGGAGACATGTACATGGAGGAACTGGATAACGAAAAAGCCACGAATAGCTATGAAAAGGCAAGGGGTAAGTATTGTGTGTAAACGCTATTTCGACATAGTCGTTGGGTATCGAACTAAAGCACTTCCGCGGTAAAGAACTACTTGTTTCAGAGCCAAACAATAGCACTTGTTCACGCCAGGTGCTACAGGAAAAAATAGGAGATGTCTATGCTACTACCGATAATCACGATAAAGCCTTGGAAATGTATAAGGATGCCCTCTCTTGTTTTTATTGCGAAAATGAGATTCCTTCTGAATTATTGAATAAAATTGCAGATATTCATAAAAAACGGGGCGATTACGTTGAAACAATTCAAATTTATGCTGATCTTGGTAATAAGCACTTCCACAACGACGATTTTGAAGTAGCATTAACTTTTTTCCGAAAGGCGCTCGAAGTCGAAAATATTGACAGAAGCACTCAGTTGCAATTTCAAATCTCAAAATCGCTTGAAATGATAGGTGAAATATTTTGGTCGAAAGGTCAGCTGAATCTCGCTTTGGATGCTACTTCTCAATCGATTGAGATTTGGCGCAAATCTCCTGAAGCCAGTAAACTCGACATATCGAAATCATTAGAGAGGGTAGGTGATATTTTTCTCGAGCAAGAGCATATTTCGGAAGCTGTAATAAAATTTGAGGAAGCATTAGCTTTCCGCACTCAGGGACTGTACACAGAATCAGTAAAGGGCATGATATTGAATGAGAAGCTTGCGTCAGTCTATATTTCATTGGGATATAAAGAAAAGGCAATTGCAACCTATATGGAAGTATTGCGGTGGAAAAGGGGCAAAGGTTCTTCAATTTTGGAAAATCTTTTTACATTAGGAAAAATGTATAGTAGGTGCGGCGATACAGGAAAGGCAATAGTTACGTTTCAAGAAGCGCTATCTCTACAGGTGGAGTCCAAAACGACTGATCAAATATTTACCGCTTCCATCCACTCAGCAATTGGGAGTGAGTACATTGCAAGGGATCCACCAGATAATGTTGAAGCATGTAAGAGCTACGCTGAGGCATTGCGTATTTGGGCTATCCATGATGAAGAAAATTTCAGCACTGCAACTGCATACTTGAAATTGGGTGAAGTTCAAGCGAATTTGTTTCAATATACGGAGGCCATAACAAGTTTTAAAAGTTCCCTCAATATTCTTCGCAAATCAGACTGTGATTCAAGTGTAAAAGAAACTTTACGGGTGTTGCTTGTGCTAGCAAAAGCCCAGACTGAAGTTGGAAACTTTGAGGAATCTTTGGCCTGTTTAGAGCAATCTTTAACGTTGTACAATACAGATGCAGCTCGTGTTGAAGATAGATTTGAGAGTTTCAATGACGGAGCAAATCTTCACAAGAACATTTCAGGATATATTTCTGCAGCTGATAGACTTTCAACCTTTTTAGAAGATGTTGCTAATATCCATTATGAACTTGGAATAGTGTATCAGAGGAAGGGGACGAAACTTGACTTACAAAAGGCCTTGCTTAGTTTTGATGAAGTCTGCAAAATAAGAAGACGTCAACGGGGCAATTACCATTATGACGTTGCTCTTTCGATTGAGGCAATCGGTATGACTCTTCTCAAGCTAGGTGAAACTTCCAATGCAATAAATAAGTTCATGGAAGCAACTTTAATTTTAAAGAACGCTGGATATCGTGTTAGTTACGCAAGAGTTCTCACAAACATTGGACAAACGTACATGAAGGAAGGTGACTTTGCTGCAGCTATGGCAAATTTTATGCAAGCCTTCCGTTTACGCCTCAAAAAGATAGATGAATTGAATTGTGATAAAGTTTGTGTCCCTTTTCGCGACTTTCCTGATTTAATCGATATAGAAACAGGACGAATAAAGGACTTCGAAGCGTTAACTCGTCAGCTACGTCGTGATAAGCTTCTAGGTGAGTTAAAGAAAGATTGACCAATATTGTCTCTTTCACTTTTAATCGTTTCATTGTTCGTAATGAAGCAAGCATTCTTTCTAGTATTGCAGAATTGTTTCTTGCTCGAGACGAATACAACAATTCCCTATCATATTTTGAGATAGCTCTTATCGTGAGTGAGAAAATCGAAATGAGAAATCTTTACATCAAAATGGCGAAGGTGTATTATCTTATGAAAAACACCGAGATGGAAAAAATTTCTTTATTTAAGGCCGTTGATCTATCAAAGAATCAAGCGGGAGATTTGCATTCCTCTGAAGATGTAGCACTTTTGTTCGAAACGGTGGCGAAATTTCACTTAAGGACGGACTCTATTAAAGAGGCACTCGAATATTCACAAGCTGCATTGAAAATAAGGAAGGCCAATATGAAAGAAACAGATCCAGCAGTTTCTCGGCTAATAATTTTTATTGGGAAGTGCTATTACCAAAAATGCAACATAATACAAGCAATAGAATTCTATAGCGATGCGCTTGAGTTGAGGAGTATCGCTTTAGAAGAAGTTCATAACGCCTTGAGGATGCATGAGGACAATTCTAATGAGAGAAATGAGCTTGGAATTCTTCTTAAAGTTCGATGTGGCGAAGCTGCTGAATGCCAACACATCCTTGGATTGTTGCATCGAGAGAGAAAGGATTATGAGAAATCTCTTCGACACTTCATAGGGGAGCTTGAATTCAAAAAATTGCAATTCGCTTGCGATCATATAGAGTGTGCTTCCGTTTTGGAGGATATTGGTGCAACACAAGTTATGATGGAAAATGTAGCTGAAGCTCGAATTTCGTTTGTGAAGGCTTCAGAAATCAAACGGTATTGCCATGGCGAAACTAGCGTTGAATATGCTACGAGTCTGAACAATATTGGAACGGTGGACTTCCATTTGGAAAGGTATGACGATGCACAAAAAATGTATCTTCTAGCATTAAACATCCGACGGGAAAAGCTCGGTGTTGAACATTTCACTGTTGGTCAAATCCAAAGCAATGTTGGAGATGTTTACTTCAAGACCCATAGGTATACAGACGCTGCTATTGCATATAGGGAGGCAATTCGTATCTTCAGAAGTGATGGAAAAAGTTGCTCTGATATAACAGGAGCAAAATGTTCTCATATAGCGAAATGCCTTTGCGCCCTTGCAGATACCTATCGTAATGATGGCAAATGGGATTTGGCGCTTGAAACATACACCGATTCATATCAAATATACATAAAGGATGCAAGGCGTGGTCAGAGGAGCTTAGAAACAGCGAGTGTTTTGGAAGGTCTAGGTAATGTTTTTGTCGAAAAAAAAGATTATGAAGGCGCCATGACGAATTTTAAAGTATCGTATGATACAACTGTCGCCTTGCTAGATGAAAAACACCCACTAGTCGCGAAAAGACTTGAAAATATAGCGAGAACCTTCAATCTGAGAAACGATTTTCATGAAGCAAGCAGGCTTTTCAAAAGCGTTTTGACGTCTAAGCGGTTAAGGCTAGGAGAAGACAGTGTCGAAGTAGCGATTACATTGGAAAATTTAGCTAGATCGCTCACACGAGAAGGATTATACGAAGAAGCTATGAGCTATTGCAAAGAAGCAATGAAAATTAAAGCTGAAAAGTTTGGAGAAGAGTCGATGGAGTTAGGAATCGTTGAGGAGCTGGTTGGCGATATATACTTCATAACTCGAAAATATGATGATGCCTTGGAATTGTTCTACAAAGCCCAAACAAAATATCGAATGGAACTTTGCACTGAACGTGTTGACCTCGCAGGCATAACACGAAAAATAGGGGACGTTCTCGAAAAGAAAGGAAATAACAGGCTTGCGATAAAAATGTTTGAAATCGCTAGGAAATTGGATGAGAAAAACATAAGTGATTCTCCTTTGGATATAATATAGCGCACTTATGCATCTCCAATCCCTTCAACTCCTTAGAAAAAGTTATGTATATCCATTGAATATCAACGCACTTTGAAAGCGAGAATAAACGCTACTAATGTGGTTGCTGCAAAGATAGACAATTATGCTTTTGTTCTTGCTCCATCTGATATTTCAGCGCTGGTACGAAGCAAAACAGAAATAATTCTTTGGCTAGAATAGTTAGTTTCGATTTTGTGATATAATACTCAACATGGACAAAGTAAGGCGCCTTTTCACATACATAACGATATAGCTGCTTTATCATTTGCGACAAAAGGCATACAAGGAAGTATACGAATATCTGTTGATGGAACTAAATCTTTTCAAGTGACTGCTTAAAAAGTAGTGCCAAAACTCCAGGATCCTTCAGCAAAAGCCGAAAGCTTCGATCAACGACATCTATTGAGGTATTATCTTGAACAGGCATCATGAACGGAAGTAATTTTGTACGGGGATTTTGTTGATATAAAAGTTTTGAATTTGTTTCAAGGAGGTATTCAATAATTTCAAAGTCCTTACACCGTAAAATAGCAAGACAAAATGGACTATCACCTCTGCAGTCGACCGCATTTAGAGCTTTAGGATGTAAATCAACAAGAATCCGCACATTTTCATTAACCACCGATGACACACTGTCGGGCATCGCGTTAACTGCGATATGCAAAGGCAGTTGTCCATGTTCGTCTACCTCATTGATCTGCGAAGGGTATTTCGAAACTGCGATTCGAAGGACTGATGAAGGAAATTCGTCAGCCCTAGCCGAATTATGCACAGGGAGCCAACATGAAGGTTGCTCTACTGAGAGGGATTTTTTGGCATAGTTGTGGAAGCACGACGCACGAAGCATTAATTCAACTTTTTCCCAACACTGGGCGAGACCTTCGAACTCTATCGCCACACTCAACACTTCAAAAGATTCCGGATTGTCCTCAGAAAAAGCCTTACAAAACATTTAATTTATTAGTTTAAAATAATAAGAATTCTGTCTCATGTTGGAACTACCAACCTCTAAGAGACAATCTATTGGCCTTTTTTGATCTTTTGACTTGATTCGAATAATTTCTGGATGATGATTAAGAATCGTTCTGTAAACTGACACAGGGTACGAAACACCTTCCTGCGCGCAGTACTATCAAGGGAACACAGCAAGCAAATTAAATTCTTATATTCAAGAAGGTATGAAGAATACTTACATGAAGTAGCGACATTCCATCAAAGTCAACAATACTCGCAAGCTCGCTCGAGAACTTTAGAGCTTTGTCGAGTAGTAGACACGTTATATCTTCGTCTATCAACATATCAACAAGGTAGTGAAGAGCAGTGCAACCATGATGATTTTGAAGGGACATAAATTGGATAGCTCTCTTTTTGGACGTGGTATCAGAAAACCTTTCTCGTGAAGCTTCATGCACAATCCGCTCAAAACACCCAACGATATTCTCAACAGAGGAGGGATCACCCTGATAGCTCGAACACAACGAATGAAGACAGGAATTTCCATTGAAGTCGACTAACCAAACATGCTGCGACAAAATATGAATTCGAGCGAACAATATATTCAGAATATCTAATGAAGGACTCATCCCACAAACATAGTGAAGAGGATTCTTTTGAGATCGATCACGGGAAAAGATCCCGTTCTTCGACTAGGAAGAATGTAAGGAGGAATATGTAGAAACTTGAGTTTGGCCCGACCCCGCATCAAAATTTATACCAGCTTAAATCAACTCACAATAGCGTCGCAAAGAAACTGCTCTTCCGTGCAGCTGAGAGACTGAAGAAATTTCCGCAAACGAAACAAGTCTCCGCTTTGGCATATTCCATAAAACTTCCTTCCCAATGTTTCCATTTTCCATCATTCAATTGTAAACTATCTGCAATAGCTGGAATTAAACACCGTATTCGAGCTCCCGTACTGCATCAGTTTAGCAGTCAGCAGTCGGCAGCGAAGCTTCTCCTACGAGTATGTCCTATGTTGCATACATGTATACATATATAACGACTCGAAGTATTGATTGTACTGTACACGCGATCTGACGTACGCTCGTACAATATATATCGTATACATATTACCGGTACATGTATTAAATAATACGTATATTATTAGTATTACACTGTAATCCAAAATCCAAAAGTATCAGTATGTACCAATAAGCAGCTGTCAGAGATATATTTCGGCAGTTAAAATGAACTCCTTCAGTGCGTAAATGAAAATTAATAAATTTTTCGAGATTACGAAGAAAATAATTGTAGGTAGTGTAATAAAAGTATTCAAAAGTACAGTGTTAAAGAGGAATTTATCGGGCTGCTCTTATTCTGATCTTGGATACTCTTCGAACTTTTGCATCATCACTATCTCCGCACCTGACAAACGGTAAGATATTATTTCCCATGAAAACACTGAACTTTTGCATCGTATCATATCCTTTGAGCAAGCGAATATTTGTACGTTCCTACGATACCTTCCGACAGTGTTCTTTTTCTAAGCTTCCGTTGAATTTTTCAAACGTCTGTAACCATATATATACTGAATAATCAAAATTTCAAACCTTATGACGTCACGAACAAGCACGAAAATACGATAAATAATAGAGAATTCGATTGAAAGGCGACATCGTAAGTTGAAAATTTCGGTAAATTATTTTAGCCGATATTATTTTCATCAAACTTCTGCGACTTCAAGCGAACATACATCATTATTCAATAAGTATCTATTTTATCTGTGATTGATTTTCACTAAACTTCCGTCAAATCTGATCACCTTTCAATGCAATTTCTCCGGAGACGTCTACCACAAAATCATCACTTCTGTGTCACAATTTTAACACCTTTTGTGTTCAAATAAAAGTAAACAATAAAACACAATGCACGGACAAATTGCACGTAGGTTAGCCAATCGCCAACTCGACGCAGCGAGTGATCTTGCAGCCTTCAAGACAGATGTCGATAACTTTTATTTACTCTTTGCGGTAAGTGTGTCAAGTAAGATACATCGCGTACTCTCCTGTTTTCACGGGTTAACGAAAATATATGGATCTATGAAAATGTTCTCGAATTGTCGTTAGATTCGTGAAAATGATATGATTTATTCGAAAATACACAAATTGATTTGGACGAAAAGCAAACTTATTCATTCAAGAGAGTGAATGTATATTCTTTTGTTTTTGACATCGCGATTTGGATCTTTGTGCCTTTGAGCACGTCATGAGAAGGCATATCTTTACTAACTTAGCTTTTGTCTTATCACTTTTTCAAATATTTTAGGGAGCATGTGTATTTTTGATGCAAGCTGGTTTCGCAATGCTCTGCGCAGGATCCGTACGCGCAAAGAACGTGAAAAATATCATGCTCAAAAACATCCTCGATGCCTGTGGTGGAGCTATTGGATTTTACACGTTGGGGTACGCAATTGCCTATGGTGATCCGACTTCGACTATTGATCGTTTCCTTGGCGGAACAACTTACTGGGGTGGAGATGGATTAGATTCAGGTGCTGGAATGGATACCAGCTACATGGGTTGGTTCTTTCAGTTTGCTTTTGCCGCAACGGCCGCTACAATTGTCGCAGGTACTGTTGCTGAACGTTGTAAGATGTCCGCATACGTCTGCTACTCGCTCTTCCTTACTGCTTTCGTGTACCCCGTTGTCGTCCATGCAGTATGGTCAAGTGCTGGTTTCCTCAGTTCTTTCAACTCGGTTGAAGGAGGGGGTAAACTTATTGTAGAACATGGAGCTGGAGTCATTGATTTTGCTGGTTCTGGCGTGGTGCACATGACCGGAGGTGTAACCGCATTAATTGCTGCCGCTATTCTTGGTGCGCGTAAGGGACGATTCCATGATGCAGATGGAAATCCCTTGCCTGAACCTCATACTTTCCCCCCTCATAGTGTCTCCCTTCAGGTTCTGGGCACCTTCATTCTTTGGTTTGGATGGTACGGATTCAATCCAGGTTCCACCCTTGGAATTGATGGATACGGAGACACTGCTGCTCTTTGTGCCATCACTACCACCCTCTCCGCAGCGTGTGGATGTGTCTCAGGTCTCTTCTTTAACTTTCTTATCACACTCATCTTTGATGGAGAAGGTGTGTACGATTTGACCATGGCCATGAACGGATGTCTTAGTGGACTTGTCGGTATTACCTCGGGATGTTGTGTAATGCAGCCTTGGGCCGCATGTATTACTGGATTTATCTCTGGTATTCTTTACATTGCAAGCAGTAATCTTTTAGTGATGCTCAAGATTGACGATGCTGTCGATGCTATTCCTGTCCACGGTTTCAACGGAATGTGGGGTGTACTTTCAGTTGGACTTCTTGCTGATCCTGATCTTGTAGCTACCAACTATGGTTTTGATAACAGAGGGGGAGTCTTTTACGGTAGCACCGGTTATGTCCTTGTCAATCAGATCTTGTGTGTTTTATTTATTCTTGGATGGGTCTCTGTTACTATGATTCCATTCTTCTTTGTGTTGAAGGCTCTTAACTTGTTGCGTGTTGACCCCCTCGAGGAAGAAGTCGGACTCGATATCTCTCACCACGGTGGAGCCGCGTACGATATGACAGGTCCCAAGAAGGAGGACGTTGAAGAGTTGATCGCCCAGAGGTCTACTAAGCATAACGTCGAGCCTGCACCAGAAGAAGTTGAGGCTTAAATGTATGTAGATCTTATTTCTGTGGTCTGTGTCTGACAAACTCTTGCTTACGAACTAGAAAGTTTAAACTTTTAATGTGGTATGTTTTGTCTCGTAGATTACATCCTCGGTTTTATCGTAGCAAATAATAAGTACTACAGAGCGAGTTGCAACAAGGTGTGCATATTGGAAGGCATGTAGTGGCTTCCTTAGACGATCTAACCTAGAATGGAGAAATCATTTTATCACCATGATTTAAACAACTAGATACAAAATAGACAAGTTGAATTTATAAATGAATATAGATAATACTTCGCAATCACAATCATGGCGAGCAGTGCATGAGGGGGAGGGAACCTACAGAGTATTATTATTTTTGTTTTTCTCCGGTGTTAATCCTCGGGTGTCATTTATTGCTTCTTCGAAAACTGATTCAATGCACTCGTTGTCCCGTTCAGGGAACATACAATTTGTTGCTTTCGTAGCCCGTTCCTTCACGCACCACCGTCTAAATGTCCACAGTGGATAACCACTGCATTCTGCTTCTCTTGCAGCTCGAACTTCTGAATAGGCTAGATCTTCACAATTTCTCAAATTTAAGTTCAAGGCAAAAACATCATGTACATGCACGAGTTCATGTACGAGTGCCTCTTCAGCTTCATCGTAGGTTGGCAATCTATTGGCGCATAAAATAATTCTCTCTATCTCAGCTTCAGAATTACCATTCGAACCATTATTATCTCTTGGGCTACTTACGAAAGCCCGACATTGACTTTCAGGATTACTAGGATCATTTGAACAGCGTTTGCATTCTATGGGAATCCTTTTTATTTCATACCTTGTATCAGAGCTCTCGCCGTATGATAGCGGTGACATAGCGTGCATTATATTCTCTGTATTGATATCAGCTATATTCAATCTAGCTTCGCTTTCCTTTGTGTGTATCTCCGATGAGTATTCAGGCTCCAAATTTACACCAATGCGTTTTAACGAGTTCGCTAGGTGTCGTATTCGTTCGTTGATTTTCGCAGGGTCTTTTCGAAAGTCGAGGATGCGACGCAAAAATGTTTCACACCGACCACAATCGTTATTGAGCGAGTAGTTATTGGCACGAGTTCCAGATTTGTCAACTTGTTTGTACTTTTGACTCATCTTGGCGGGGGAACAATGAAAATGTTCAACTAGGTCGTTTAGGCGTTGAATTCTGAGCTCGATTGTCTGTAGAAATTAATCAAAGAGATAGTGAAAACTTTCAAGTCACAAATCGATTAGTAATCAAGCTTTTCGACTTTCAAAGACGAAAAGACGCTGGTCTTTTCCAAACGCAAGATATCGTAGAATGTTGACTGGGCGAAGAAATTTTCGTTGTGGCTGTATGCCGTAGGAGTAGGAGTAGGAAATATGAGAGATACACGCGATACGCGATACGCGTTGTGTGGTGCGAGGTGCGAAAAATGATACGACCTAGAGTACGTACGTACCTACGTACGTATGGCCAATCCGGGAATGCGTTTTTTCGATTTTGACAAGGCGAAGAGCAGAGCAGCGCGCGCGCTACAACCGAACAACGGATTTATTTCACAAAATGTTCACCAATTTACCAGTCACTCTAGATATCATTCGACTATGCCCTATTCTTCCACTGCTGATAATCCAACTACATTTCTGGCGGAAGTGTTTCGTCGTACAGTAATGCGAGGATGGGAACGGTTCCTCCCGCACGGAATGACACCATCGCAGCTGAACACTTCCACATCGAAAAGTAGTAAAAATAGAGTCAATAGCCTTTTCTGCCAGGTCACTCCCAAGAAACAGCTGATAGAGATAAGAGACCTGAAGTTGAGGGTAAAGCTTTCCCAGGCCACCCTTATGGTCAGGCGCGCCAGATCTATTATGATTGCACAAGAACAGAAGACTAGTAAGGCAATTGAAGGAAGACATACGGTATTGATTGTGCTACAATTTGAAGACATAGGAGAATGTGCAAAGTTTTCTGACATTATAACGAATTTGAATATGGATTATATTTCCACAAGTGATGCAATGGAAACAATAAAGGATATCGATAATTATAGCGAAAAACGTTTTGTGAAGCGTCAGCGTTTACATACTGCTGAGCAACAAGTGCGCACAAATGGAAATGGAAATACAGAAGTGGGAGGAGATATGATTTCGTTCATCGTTGGTTTGCTTTACGACGACGGGTTTCGTCAATTTGTTGACAATATAGAGCAAGCCATGGAAAAATCGCGAGATTGCGCGAACATTCTTGCACTACTGGGCAAAAGGAACGCGTTCGCAGACATAAAAACATTTTCAATGGATTTGCATAGAGAAACAAAAGGGATGGAATGTTCAAAGAGACCAGTTTCAAATGAGGTACACACTGCTCTTGACTAAATCTCGTAGCGATAAATTTTCTATGAAATCGTCTTATGTGCGGGTTGTTTGTGGAAGTCACCTAGATTTCTTTCAGGTAGTGGTTTAATGCCCTCGTTTGATTCATCAGCGAACGAGTGAACTAGTTTTCTTCCAAAATTGCTCTCTGATTCAAATGAAAACCAGTACTTCGTGGCATAAAGAGTAGAAATTAGATTTTACATGTAATTATATTTCAGAAAGTGGTTGTATTCTCGTAAACTGTCTTGGCATAATTTTTGAATGATATCTATTTATCGCTGGTCCAGACAAAGCAATACCATCACTAGGTTCTTGTTATGTTTCACTCGTCAATGTTTCATCAAAAATTAAGGTGATATATTTAATACGCCGTTTTAAACTCATTAACCCTATATCCTCAATTACTTAAACTTTTCAGTGCACAGTTCTGTTAGATATGACCCGATCATGTGATTGCTCTTAGGATGGCTATTTCGCTAGTCATCTGAGGCTTCACCACACATGGATTTTTTCGAAAAGAATCCTGCGAGGTTATGAATAGTTTCATTAATGCGTATGCTTACTTCGATTGATATTCCATCTTGAAAGGATATGATGGTTTAATATTACTAGCAGAATACCGGTATGGTCAGAAACTGTGATCCATCTTTTTTATCATATCACTAACTCAGAACCCATCTCTGAGCAGGTCGTTACATGCTACTTTCTACAAAATATTCATTCTATTATTGAAATTCTTTATAAAAGTAGGATTCACAAGTTGCAAAGGTTTGTGAGCGGAATAAGGGGCTCAGTACAGTCACTTTTCACATACATTTTCATGCATATCTAATCCTCCTATGGAAAAGATGACATCGTTGCGTAACATACATGGATATTCCTACAAGATATTCCTATACGATATTTGTCCTGTTTGTTGGATTTTTTGGAAGATAATTTCAGCGTTTTATGCAATTCCAAAAAAAGGCTATGTTTTTTCCTTGCCAAAGTGATGGTAAGTGAGATCGAAAACGACCATTTACTTGTACAATTGATCTCTATATGAGAAGCATTTCGTAGCAGGCATCTTGTATTGGCAAGCCTTTAATTTCATCAATGAGTCCTAACTAGTGAGATCACGGAGACTATCGGTCTAAGAGAGGGACAGAAACAAAAAGTGGCAGTGTGTGCAGTGCAGCGTGTATTTCGTGATATCCAAGTTTTTCGGATTCCCGAATTCTGAATGTCTTTTTCAAATTTTCTACAGCGACTTTCGAACTCTTTTCGTACAAATTGTGAATCGGTGGAAGCTCCGATTGAGTCTTATTATGTGTGTGGGAATCCGATGTCGAACCAACAAAAATTGCACTGCACACGCCGTCTTATTATTCTACGTATATTTGTACGATTCACAAGGAAAATATTATGCAGCCGCGCCGGCCTGCCTCTCAAAACCGATCCAATCCACACGAGCGCATTGAAAGTGTGTGTGTTTTTTTGGCTGGCATTCCAGAGCACCTCGAAGAGTCAACTCCACGACAAACATATCACAATAGCTTCGGATGAAAGCTTAGAGAGATAGAGAAGAGGAAGCCAGCTGACAACCGATCGATATCCCATCATCCGAGAACCCATCCCATTCACAATACCACGTATCTGTACTCTTCACGTGCAGCCTTAAGACATAATTCGTCGTCGTATACCGGCCGTTTGTATGCGTAAATTGCACCACCCATGTCGAGGCCGTTGATTAATAATGTATGTAACACGTGCTGTAGACGTTTCCGGTTAGGTCTGGCATGCACTTCCAATGACTTCTTTTATGCACCGATTAGTCCTTTGCTAGTGGGGCAGTGGGCATTTTCTTGGTCATCGTTAATCGAGGGGTGCATGAAGACCTCGGATGTTTGCACTGCATTGCATGTCTCTGTATATGAGCTAATTTATTTTTGCCGTTACTGTATTATAGAAATATCGTATCACGAAGAGGGTCGGTGGTGGCTCTTTTGGTGATATTTACCTCGGAGTTGGAGCAAATGGAGAAAAGGTTGCAGTAAAGTTTGAAAAGCATGGGGCTCGATGCCCGCAGCTTCGTCACGAATACAAAGTATATCGAGAGCTTCAGAATGCCCCAGGATTTGCGAAGGTACATTACTTTGGTACGCAGGATAGTTATAATTTGATGGTAATGGATCTATTAGGCCCTAGTCTTGAAGATCAGTTCAACAAATGTGGTCGCAGGTTCAGCCTGAAGACTGTCTTACTTATTGCCGATCAGATGCTTGAGAGGGTCGAGTTGATGCACTCCAGGCATTTGATTCATCGGGACATCAAACCTGCCAACTTTGTGACCGATGCCAGTAGTCGTGGGGGGAATTACATTTATTGTATCGATTTTGGATTGAGTAAGAGGTACCGCCACCCAAGAACCTTGCAGGTAAGTACAATGTCTGAGTCATATGCACTTTACTGCTATATATACCTCTGTGGTTGTGCTCATGTCATTTTGTTTTAGCACATTCCCCAACGTGAGGGCCGTTCTTTGACTGGAACTCCCCGTTACGCTTCCATCAATAACCATTTGGGAATTGAGCAGAGTCGGCGTGATGATTTGGAATCTATCGGTTACGTACTTGTCTACTTTTTAAAGGGTGGACTTCCATGGCAAGGCTTGAAAGCCAAAAGTGCGACAAAAAAGTACAAATTGATTATGGAGAAGAAACAAAGCATTACAATTCCAGCACTGTGCCAAGGATGCCCCAGTCAGTTTGCAGAATATTTGGCATATTGTCGTAGCTTGAAGTTTGAAGCAAAACCAAACATTGCGTATCTACGTGGTATGTTCCGGGATTTATTTCGTAGCCAAGGCTATACGAACACAAATTCAAGTCTTGATTGGGATTGGAATCGTGTCGATGCAACTGTTGGTTCGGCCCCACCGGCTTCGGCACAGTATGGACAGCCAATGGATGGTATGATGGAGGATCAGTATGCTGGAACGAGGGGCAATAGGCGTTAGAGTTAGGATGTAGTTGAAGACATATTGGATAGTCAAGTACGTCACGAGGAGATATTGATAATTTGGTGTACCTTATGATTTAGAATAGAAGTCTCCGTGGCAAAGCTGTCAAATTTCGATGAAGGAAAACTGTGGAAAGCTATTCCGCTTAAATTATGCTGAGAAAGTTAATACTTGCTTAGTTGTGACAGCAGAATATAATTTTTAATTATGCAAATGTGAAAAATCCAGGTACGGGTGATTCTATATATTAGTTAGTACCCTTATTCAAGAAGATAGTTCGAGAATGCACAGAGGATGACAAGGCCGGAAAACAAAAACTTCAAAATAGAAATTATATTTCTGTTCTTGTATTTTGACTGCAAACTACGTAATACGTACAGGTGTTTTTGATAGTGAAATAATCTAGGTTGGAAATAGGTACATCATGTTTCAAAACAAGACACAGATCTTTCCCTAAAGTAGAACAGGGTTAGGGTAAAACGTTTGCGTTTTTCACATAAGGTCACTTGAATTGTCGGCAGCTATGGCACAGCGGCTCGGACTATATTCAATTTTCGTAAGCAATGTATTCTAGTCATCGGAGGTCGGAGGCTACTTTTTTCTCATCAGATTCACGATGAATATTGATTTTGACGTAATACATCTCTATTGGTGTTTGACTTACGAATCTAGATTTTACACGCCTCATCGAAAAATGTGCGCAAAAACTAAGTCTTTAATTGGAGGAGTGATAAAAACAAGCTTTGCGAGGATCGACGCGAATATGAATTTCACCCCGCTAATGATCGGTTACAAAGCTTGCGCATTCTCCAGACGCTAGCAGCATTTCTTGCAGATGATTCGAATAATCCTTACAAACAGTTACGGAGTTTCATCGCTCACATGAGTATTGTTGTAGGTAGAGCTAAGAATCGATGTGTTGGAAGCCCCATTATCTCTGCAAGTGAAGCGTCGAGTCGATTTCAATGGGAAGATGAAAAGGATCTTGCTCTGATTCATAGCCTTGCTGACGAATATTCTGTTGATAACTTGCACACTGTCGTACAAAGATTTCCTGTCATGCCACAATCAAAACGACTCTCTGCATGATGACAACTTAAGAGATATAAATTATGACTGGATAAGTTTCCTCTACACCAATTCTAAATCCATACCATATTCAAAGGCAACAAACGCGATGGCAGTACCGACGAATGCTATCCCATGAGATTGTAATGTTGGCAAGGATAGGCGCCGTCCTCGCACCTGGATCTTTATATCTCTTAAAAGGGTAAGAAACGAAGTTGAACATTTACGGTCTACTTCTAACCCCTCCGCTACTTGACTAAGTATGTTTTGGAAAACTCCAGCAATGCCTCCAGAAAATGTAACAATTGAGAGATTTTCGGGTTCTGCAAGTGAAAAAGTAAATGCATCCATCTCCGAGGCAGCGTAAGGACGTTCGTGTGTTAAAGATTTTGAGGAAAATTTGAGCAAAGAACGTTTCGTAAGTTCGTAACTTCCAAACAAAATGCTATGCGCTAAACTGTGATGTAAAACATGATAGCCGAAATATCCCGATCCAGGTAGTGAACGAAGTGAGAATATGTTGAATATGTTAGTCATAAGTGAATGGGCAAAACCGCCAGCACCTCCTGACAAAAAGTGTCCACTCGTAGAAACCATCGCGTATTGACTTCTGAGGTTGTTTCCGTATCTCTGCGATAGCGTGGTATCTGAACCACCACCTTGCATAATTAATGCAGCTTGATATTTTACTGTGTTGCCATATACCTCAAACACTATAGTACCCAGCAATGTATTCTTCATTAAATTTCCTCCAAAGCTAGCCCATTTACGAAGCATTGCTGCGTCAAAAAGGGTACGGCATCTACGTACATGACTCTTTCCCACAGCATCTACTTTCTCTTTTGAATGACTTTCATTCACATGATGCGATTCAGTATCCTTCGTTGACGTCCTTGACGGTGAATCATTACCGGTTGGTACAGCATCGAACACATCAAACACGTTGGACACTCGATCCGAAATGTCAGCTACTCGTTTCACGGATATTCTTCCCCATTTCGATGGAACAGACAGCTTAGGAGGACGAGCAATAGGAGGGGCACGACTAACTACGGGTGGAACTTTCTTCGGCAATCGTCCCACTAGAATTCTTTTGGAAACCTGTTGAAAACTTCTTGCAATGCCTCTGACAACACCTGCCGATGATTCTGATGATCCATTGGCATCGGAACATGTATCATCAGTTGAGGTAGAGGAGTCGATATTAAAGTTCGACGGTCTGTCTTTACTTGTCATTGTGCTATTGACCTTCCTAAGGCCTGTGCTT
>Ga0213867_1000406_pt1 | contig 19637 bp, 25 predicted proteins | sample PICome_12_FD_160120 | JGI IMG/M metagenome (GOLD analysis project Ga0213867, IMG submission 160120) | Coastal seawater microbial communities near Pivers Island, North Carolina, United States - PICO540 | ecosystem: Environmental > Aquatic > Marine > Coastal | place: USA: North Carolina... | reverse complement strand
TAGATCAATGCCCTCTAGAATCTCTTTTGGTTCTGACTTTGCATGAAATCCAGAGTTAAGTTTTTGCTGATTTTTCGAAATCATTTTTTTATATCTCCCTTTATATTATAGTAATGATAAACCATTAAAGGAGATCCTAGTGAGCCAAGAAGTAAAAGATTTTTTTTCAACATATGGTGATTTTGTTGAAAAGGTTACAAGTGAACCAAGCATTGATCTAGATGCGCTTAAACAAAGTTTTGATAATGTGGAGAACAGCTCTGAAATTAAATCAGCAAGATTATTGACTGCTGCGCTTGGACTTGGAAGTGAAACGGGTGAATTTGTAGAAATTGTAAAAAAGATGTTTCTTCAAGGGAAGCCTCCTTCAGAAGATAATATTTTTCATATGAAAAGAGAGCTTGGGGATATTATGTGGTACTGGACAACGGCCTGCGCTTCATTGGGCTTAGATCCTTTTGAGGTTATTAGTGAGAATCAAAAAAAACTTGAGGCTAGATATGGTGAAAAGTTTGAGGTTGAAAGAAGCGAAATTAGAAAAGATGGGGATTTGTAAAAATTAATTTTTTTGCTAGTTGCAATTTTTATTTATGAGTAAAGAAAATAGGAAAGAAAAGAAAGATCCTCCATCAGCTGTTGAAGATTGTGCTGATGTGAAGTCAAGGTATAAAAGGTTTAAGGAAGTTACTAATAAACCAAAATTTCCTCCAGTTGAGTACGAGGTTCCGCCTCATCATTAAATGATTTTAGTTTTATCTTTAGCATATACACTAATGGCTTTTGCGTATTTTTATTCCTATAAAGCTGGATATAGTTTATTGCGATACATGTTTAAAAGAAAAAACATTAATGTTTATTTGTCTGTTGAAATTGTCTTTTTAATTTTCACTTCTTATATAGTATTTTCTAATCAGCCACTAAATTGGATAATTGCAATCTTGATGCTTCTTCATGCATCAGGAATTATCTGGTTGATATCTAATCCTGCGGGTTTTTATGAAATATTAGAAGAGTCCTTTGCTATGGATGAAAACATCTCAGAAATTTCGGTTGTTGCTATGCTGCTGATATCAGCAATACTTGTTCTGTTTTCTAGGTTTTTTTTCTGATTCTTTTAACAAGACTTGAGATGTCCCAACCTCCCCCTCCCATTTTTTGGAGTTCCTTATAAAAATTGTTAATTAGTTTTGTGGTTTCAATATTTACATTGAGTTTTTTTGCCTCATTTTCCACAATATCTAAATCTTTACGCATCAAATCGACTGCGAAACCAAAATTAAACTCATCCTTAGCCATTGTTTCCCATCTGTTATCCATTTGCCAGCTTTGCGCAGCTCCCTTTGAGATAACTTGCAAGACATCTTTAGACTCAAGGCCTGACTCCTCAGAGAAATTTAAAGACTCTGCCAAACCCTGAATTAAACTTGCGATAGCTATTTGATTAACCATTTTTGTTAATTGGCCATTGCCGGTCTCTCCCATATATTTTGAAAATTTAGAATAAGTGCTTAAGACTTTTTTACTTCTTTTGTATACCTCTTCCTCTCCGCCAACCATTATGGTCAGCGATCCGTTTTCTGCTCCAGCTTGTCCTCCTGAAACAGGAGCATCAAGATAATGGCAATTTTTCTCACCAAAAATCTTATGCATTTCTTTGGCTAGAGATGCCGAGGTAGTAGTGTGATCAATAATAATTGTTCCAGGCTTTATGGCTTCTATTACCCCGCCTCTTCCACAAAGCACTTCTTTAACATCCTTATCTTTACTTACACAAAGACATAGAAAATCTACATGTTTGGCTACTTCCTTTGGAGATGTGCAGATTGATCCGCGGAACGAATCCTTCCATTTATTTGAAATATTGGATGTTCTATTAAATATATATGTTTGAAAGCCTGATTTAGAAATATGGGAGCTCATGGGATAGCCCATAACCCCAAGGCCAATAAAACCAACTCTATCCATTAAAGCTAAACAATATGATCAGATCTGTCTTTTTTTGCAGTTCTTTTGATCCCAGCTTCTGATGTGTATTCTCCAGTAATACCTTTAGAGCCCTCTTTACCTTTCTTAGATATATTTAATAAGACCACTATTGCTATTGCTGATGAAATTATTAAAGCTACTAAAATAAATGTATCCATCATTGTCTTTGTAAAAAAAATTTATTTACTGTTAAGCTCCTCTTTTGCTTGCTCATACTCAGCCTTAATTCTTCCAACTAATTCTGAAACAGGAGGAGAGTCATATATTCTACCAATACCTTGGCCTGAGCCCCAAATATCTTTCCATGCCTTAGATTTTGTATTTCCACCAGAGCCAAAGTTCATAGATGATTTATCAGCAGATGGGAGATTGTCTGGATCCATGCCAGCATTTGATATGGAAGGTTTTAAATAATTACCATGAACACCGGTAAATAAAGATGAATAAACAATATCAGCAGCAGCGCTTTCTTCAAGCATTTTTTTGTATTCAGGATCTGCATTTGCCTCTTGAGTTGCTATAAATCTTGTCCCCATATATGCAAAGTCAGCACCAAGTGCTAAAGAGGCTGCAACAGCATGTCCGTCTCCAATTGCTCCAGACAATATTACAGTGCCATCAAACCATTCTTTAACTTCTCTTAAAAGAGCAAAAGGTGACAAGGCTCCCGCATGCCCACCTGCTCCAGCGCAAACTAAAATTAAACCATCAACACCTTGCTCCACTGCTTTTTTTGCATGGCGGACGTTAATTACATCATGATAAACGAGACCTCCATAGCTATGAGCAGCCTCAACAAGTTCAGCAGGTGGCCTCAAAGAAGTAATAATTATAGGCACCTCATGCTTAACGCATGTCGCCATATCATCTGCAAGCCTGTCATTAGATCCATGGCAGATCTGGTTAACGGCAAAAGGTGCAACTTTGACATCAGGGTTTTCTGCCTGGTATTCGGCCAGCTCGGTTTTAATTCGAACAATCCATTCCTCAAGGACATGCTGAGGTCTAGCATTTAGTGCTGGAAATGAGCCTATAATTCCTGCCTTGCACTGAGCTATGACTAGCTCTGGTCCTGATACCAAAAATAGTGGCGATCCAATTACTGGAATAGAAAGGTTGTCTTTAATATGACTTGGAATTGGCAAAATGTACTCCTTAAAAAAAAATTAAAATTAATTGTATATTGTTTGATTAAAGTTTTGGGTAGTCAAGGACTAGATATACCAAAGATTTCAAACCTTCATCTAAGGCGCCGTCATCAACCACAAAATATGGTGAGTGATTGCCGGGTGCCTCCATAACACCAGGGGCATTTACTCCTAGCCAAAAATATAATCCAGGTATTTCTTGCGAAAAATAAGAAAAGTCTTCTGCGCCTGTAGATGGAGAGTTGTTAATAGCAAACTTATTATTGGTTGCTTCTTTTAAAGACGGTGATAATTTTTCTACAAGGTCTAAATTATTGAACGTAACTGGATAAAACCCTCCAACGTCAAATTCAACATCTATTTTAGCGCTAGTTCCTAAAGCAACACCCGCTGCTATTTGTCTTATTTCATCATATATTTCAGCTCTTAGCTTAGGGTCAAAGGTTCTAATTGTTCCCATTATCTCTGATTCTTCAGGAATAATATTGTTTCTTGTTCCTGCTTTAACTGTTCCAACAGAAACAACTGCTGGGTTGTTAATTATGTTTATTCTTCTGCTAACAATAGTGTTGAGTCCTTCAATTAATTGTGATGTTGCCATAATGGGGTCTATAGAATCCCATGGCCTTGATCCGTGCGCTTGAACACCTTTTATAGTAATTCTATAAGCTGATGCAGCTGCCATTGCTGGCCCAGGAGTTAATCCGACATACCCATGAGGCCCATTGCCAACATGCAACCCAAAAATAACTTCGGGATTATATTTATCGAATATTCCCTCCTCTAACATCATTTTTGCACCGCCGTTTTCTCCTTCAGGTGGGCCTTCTTCAGCGGGCTGAAATATAAGCATAATATTGCCTTCAAGACTTTCTTTGTTTTTAGATAGAAACTCTGCCACTCCCATTAATATTGCCACATGAGCGTCGTGACCACATGCATGCATTACACCAACATTCTGTCCTAAATATTTCGCCCTCTCTTTTGACGCAAAGGGTAATCCTGTTTTTTCCTCAACAGGCAAAGCATCCATATCAGCTCTTAGTGCGATTGTTGGCCCCGGAAGACCGCCCTCTATCAGACCAACTACACCTGTATAAGCAATTCCAGTTTCAACTTTTATTCCTAAAGACCTTAGATGAGACGCTACTTTTTTTGATGTTTTGTACTCTCTATTACTTAGTTCTGGAAATTGGTGGAGGTTGTGTCTCCATGAAATGACCTTTTTCATTAATGGATTAATTTCTTCTTCTAGCTCAACTTTTAAGTCACTAAAAGCAAAAGATGAAAGAAGAAGCAAGAAAACAGATATTTTTTTCATTTTAAGATTATAATCACCACCTTTTCAACATACAAATCACATGGACATTAACAAAATTAGAAATATTGCAATTATTGCTCATGTAGATCATGGCAAAACAACACTTGTTGATAAGCTGCTCCAACAGTCGGGCACCCTTGACAGAAAAAATATGGATTCGGAAAGAATTATGGATTCAAATGATCAAGAAAAAGAAAGAGGTATAACAATAACTGCAAAAAATACATCTATTAAGTGGGAAGATCATTTAATTAATATTGTTGACACTCCTGGGCATGCAGATTTTGGCGGCGAGGTTGAAAGAGCGCTATCAATGGTGGATTCAGTTCTTCTTTTGGTTGATGCTGTTGATGGGCCTATGCCACAAACTAGATTTGTAACTCAAAAAGCTTTTGAGAAGGGTTTAAAACCAATAGTTGTTATTAATAAAATTGACAGGCCAGATGCTAGACCGCATTGGGTATTAGATCAAGTTTTTGATTTGTTTGATAGGCTTGGAGGAACTGATGAACAATTAGATTTTCCTGTGATTTATGCTTCTGCAATAGAAGGTATTGCCGGTCTTGAGCCAGAAGAAATGACTGAAAGCATGAAGCCTCTAATGCAAATGATTCTTGAGAAAGTTCCTGCTCCTAAGGTTAGCGCAGATGGACCTCTTCAACTTCAAATCAGTGCGCTGGATAGTAATAGCTATGTTGGAGTTATTGGTATTGGGAGAATTAAACAAGGCTCAATAAAACCAAATGATCAGGTTGTTATTGTTAATAGGGATGGAGAAACCAGAAAGGGTAAAGTGCTTCAAGTTATGGGATATGAAGGCCTAGATAGAATTGAGGTTTCTAAAGCAGATGCTGGTTCAATTGTATGTATTACTGGAATAGACAAGTTAAATATTTCAGATACTGTGTGCGATCCATCTGCTGTTGAGGCGTTACCTGCTTTATCAGTAGATGAGCCAACTGTTAGTATGACTTTTCAAGTTAATGACTCACCTTTTGCTGGAAGAGAGGGTAAGTATGTGACATCAAGAAATATTAAAGAAAGGTTAGAAAAAGAACTCATATCTAATGTTGCTCTAAAAGTTGTTGCGGGCGACAGTCCAGATAAATTTATAGTTTCAGGAAGAGGTGAGCTACATCTATCAGTTCTCATTGAAACTATGAGAAGAGAGGGTTTTGAGCTTGCCATATCTAAACCCCAAGTTGTTCAAAGGGAGGTTGAGGGAGAAATTCATGAACCATATGAACAAATAGTAATTGATGTTGAAGAAATTCATCAAGGCGCAATTATGGAAGAACTGGGCCCAAGAAAAGCAGAGCTACAAAGCATGGAATCAGATGGCAAGGGAAGAGTAAAGTTAGAATTTATTGCTCCCTCAAGAGGAATAATTGGTTTTAGGTCCCACTTTTTAACTATTACAAGCGGAACGGGGATCATGACAAGTGTCTTTGATCACTACGGGCCTGTAAAAATTGGAGAAATTGCAAAAAGAACAAATGGTGTTATGTATTCGATGATGGCTGGTAAAACTTTGGCTTATGCATTATTCAATCTGCAAAACAGGGGTAAATTGTTCTTAGGTCATGGTAAGGAAGTATATGTGGGTCAAATTGTTGGCTTGCATTCAAGAGATAACGATCTTCCGGTCAATCCAACAAAAGCAAAGCAACTTACTAACATCAGAGCAGCTGGAACTGATGAGAACTTAATTTTAGTGCCGCATATTAATCATACTCTAGAGCAAGCATTAGAATTTATTGAAGATGATGAGCTTGTAGAGGTTACTCCTGAATCAATTAGACTCAGGAAAAAAGGAAGAGTTCGAACATAGCAATAACTATTGAAATTAATGCATGTTCACGCATCTCCTCGTCTGATAATATAATTTTATGAAAACTTACAAAATCTTTTTTTTAACCTTATTTACACTAAATCTTTTATCTGAGGATGGGAGGCTTGATCGAGATCCAAATGATTATAGATATACCTCGTTTGGACTTCATGCATTCAACGGAGAGGATTCTGGTATAGAAGGAAAACTATCCCTTGCTTTGCCTGGTCCTTTATATCTTGTTGCTGAAGCAAAAGCTGATGGCGTAGATGTTGATACTGAAGAATATGATAAATTTACAAAGGCACTAAGAGTCGGAGCTCATGTGGGTATAGGTGATGTGCTTAACTCGGTCTCTGTTGGAGACGTGTCTCTAAAAATTGAAAATTTTATGGATTTTTTCTTAGAGCTTGGAATAAAAGCTACAGAAATTGAGAACCAAACAAGTTTTTCTGAAAGCGATACCCAAGCAAATGTAATTGCTGGTTTAAGATTTGGAGATAGCAATGGTTGGGAAGGAAAAGTATATGTAGATTTCTCTAAAGAGACTGAGATTGTTCAGCAGGTATGTCCTCCAAATCTAGTTTGTACTGCTTTTGAAACCTCGCAAGTAAATTATGTTTTAGACGACGAAACTGATCAAAAGTTTGGATTTATTGCTACTTACAATGTAAGCAAAAGAAGCGCATTAGTTATAGAAACAAGCACGAGCAAGGTAACAGATAATATCTTTAAAATTGGTTATCAGTTAAATTTCTAAATAGTGCAAGTCATGTCACTTCCGCAACAAAGAGGTGATTTGATTTTTCCGTGGCCGTTTGGGCATTCTGATATCTGCACTTGAGTTCCATCATCTAAGTCTAACATTCCATTTTGAAGTGGCATGTCACACTTTCCACATGTTGCATTTATAGACATTCCGCATTGATTGCATTCGTAAGTTGCCATTGTGTTCCTCCTTTAAGATCAATCCATTGCTTCTAAAATTTCTAATAGAAGATTAATAATATCTAAATATAAATTAAGCGCTATGTCAAAAGCCGTGGACCAGTCATTAGAAGAGTCAGATAGCTCTTTTAAACGAGCAAAATCAACGAAAAGAAATAGAATAAACAGCCCGATACCAAAGAAAGCCTTTGCTCTTATTGTATTTCTTGAGAATTTAAATGCGGTTCTTGAAAATTCAAATATTATTAAGCCTAACAACCCAAAAAATAAGAAAGCATGAACGTAGCCTGATGAGTTTAAAGCCTGACCGATATCACTATATCCTACAAAGCCACAAAAAATTGTTGCTAGAAGAGTTATTTTAAGGGCTCTAACTCCATCATTCTCATCCATCTCTAAAAAAATCATGCCCAGAATTAATCCAAATAGGATACTTTGTGCGGTGAAAGCCATCATTCCTATTTGCACTGATAAAGTGCCTAAAAATATTGTTGAAAATAAAAGAATAACCCATGGCAAAAATAGGGCATTGAAAAATTTATTTGATGGCTTGCAGTCTATGTAGCCCTTTTTTAAAAATTCATTTCTTTTTTCTTCATTGATTACATAAATATTTGGGGTTTCATTGTCTACATTTCCAGGGTGGAACATCTCCCTAGGATAAGCTACTTTTGGTTCGACATAGGGTATTAAATCTAGCTCTCTTTTTAAGTTCATTGCTCCCCTAAAAGAAAATCCCATGAATTTAGTATTATTTTGATATGCTAATTTTGCGCCTCTTAATACATAGAAGGCTAAGCCAAATACGATCAGTAATTGGCCACACAAAATTATCATTGTTTTTGCAAATAGTGTTGTTTCCATAACTGAAGCTTAGTACTAATCAGTTAATGTCTAGGATTTATAGTATGTAAATACTATATATATTTTTAGTCACAGTATGTTTTTAAAAAATAGGCAACAGAGTGATTTTGAAAATTCTTGCTCCCTATTTTGAAGAATCCAATCTTTTTATGAAAGTCTAATGAGGCTTGATTTTTTGGTTTCGTATTAACTTCACAGTAAATTGGCAATTCGAATTCTTCAGAATAATTAAAAATTATCTCATACAGACTTTTACCTACTCCTGATCTTCTATGCTGATTTTTTATTGCAATCCTATCAATATAAACAAATTTCTTTGCTTTCTTGCTTATGTATTTATAGTTTAAGGATGTATAGGCTGCTCCTGCCTCCAAGCATACAACAAAGCCAATAATTTCATTATTTGTCTTAGCCACCAAGACTAAAGAAGACATACTTAAGAGCTCTCTTAACTTTTCAGTAGATTCTAGGCTGCCGACTTCAGGCGTGTTGGCTTGATTGATAGAGTATATTGAGAGAATGTCTTTGTTGTTAAAAGGAAAGGTTAACTCATCTATTATAATAGAATCTTGCATGAGAATTAGAGTAGCTAGTTGGTTTCTATTGTTGTTGCTTCTAATGCTGTTTTAATTTTTTCTGAAACTTCGCCTATAAAAAGTTCTTTTGTTAATGAGTAACTTGGGTGGCCCATAGTTGCTAAGTCTTGTGCCTTTTCGCTTAGTTTTTCTTCAAAGCTATCTTCATCAACAACTTCATCTATTAAGCCTGCTTCAACTGCATCAATTATTGGATATATTGTGCCTCCAAGTATTGCTCTGTATTTATGAGCCTGAGATACCCTAAATTTTATTAACTCAAGTATTGGGATTGGTATGACCATATTTGTTCTCATTTCATTGGCTCCGATCATAAAATCTCCTTTGAGACCAATTCTATAATCACAACAACATAATAAAAAAGTACCTAGTGCAATGCCATGGCCCGTGCAAGCTCCTATGACTGGCCTTGGAAAATCAAGTATCCGCGATAGCATTTCAAAGCCACTTTTGGACATGCTCTTAATTGCATCAACATCTCCAGAACCAATAACTTTTAAATCAAAGCCTGCTGAAAACATCCCTTTTGATCCTCTAATAATTAGACAACCAGAGTCTGTAGGAACATTATCCAAACAGCCATTAACATCTTTAATCATGGCTGGAGAAAAGACATTTGCCTTGCCATCATTAAGGGTAATGATTGAAATCTCACCTTCTTTTGTAAGAATCGCTTTTGGGCTATCCATAAATATACCTGTAAAAAATTAATATATTTAAACTTTATCTTCTAATGTCAATTATGTCGATACGAATATATGCTCATCTATATAATATAATCTGCTTATTGGAGTATTTATATGATTAAAAGATTATTAAAAATTTGTGCGGTATTTCTAACATTCTTTACAGGATTAGCAGGCCTTTATCTTGGAAATTTATTCTTTATGAAGCCTGTATCAATAGACCACTATTTGGGTAAAGAAATAGTTGTAAGCTTGGTTGACTCGCCTGAACTATTAACTTATCTAGGTGTTTTTGATAAATTCAGTCATATAACAAAACACAACTCAAAACTTACTATCCCTAATCCCAAAGATCTTGAAGATGATATCTCACAAACAGAGCATAGGTTAGCTATCTTAAGAAACTATAAAACTACCTACCTTTCAAACGAGCAGAAGGTTACTAAGAAAATTGCTATTTTTGATGCTGAAAATAATTTGAAAGAATTAAAAGAATTTCCCTATCACCATTACCCCTTAAATCAGGTTCGTGGGGCACATCAGAATGTTATAAGTTTTATGAGTGATCAGCATCCTGTAAGAAATCTTTACGAAGCTAGAGATTTTGTGAAGAGAACAGATCTAGTTAAAGAGGTTTTCAAGGGTCAACTTAACTGGCTTGAAAGACAGGCAGCTCAAGGAATTTATGCACCTGATTTTGTTTATGCTCATTTGATAGAACAGTTGAATGAATTTATTTCATACTCATTCCGAGAACATCCTTTATATACGGAATTTATTAAAAAAATTGATTTGCTAGAAATATCAGATGATGATTATGCTGAACTTGATACAGCTATAAAAAGCTCTATAAAAAACAGCGTTACTCCTGGGTTTATATTATTGAGAGATTTTATGGTTGCAACAAAAAACAAGGCAAACCCTGATCATGGAATTTGGTCGCAACCCAATGGAGATGAATACTATAAGCTGATGATAAGGTCATATACGACAACAGACTATAGCCCTGAAAAAATTCATAACATTGGCTTGAGCGAAGTTGCTAGAATTTCTTCAAGGATGAAAGAGATATTGAACTCCCTTGGTTATGATCCTAAAAAATCGGCTGGTGAACTAATGAATGACTTAAATGAAGATCCCTCTTTCCTATATGCTGATACTCCTGACAGAAAAGATATTGTTGTAAAAGACTATATGGATATGGTTAATGAGGCTACTGAAGGGATAAGAGATTATTTTCATACTATGCCAAAGGCTTCTGTGGTTGTTAAGGCTGTTCCTGAATATTCAGAAAAAACAGCTCCGGGAGGTTATTATCAGGCCCCTGCATTAGATGGAAGTAGGCCTGGAGCATTTTATGTAAATCTTTATGATATAAAACAGACTCCCAAATACAGCATGAAAACTCTCGCTTATCATGAAGCCACTCCTGGACATCATCATCAAATTGCTCATTCAATGGAAAATGAAAAGCTTACTTTATATAGAAACTTTGGCTATAGGACCTCAGCCTTTTCCGAGGGCTGGGCTCTTTATTCAGAACAATTAGCACTTGAGGCAGGATTAGCGCCTGATCCATATGATGAGCTGGGTATTTTACAAAGTGAAATCTTTAGAGCGGTTAGGTTGGTGGTTGATACTGGAATCCATTATAAAAAATGGACAAGAGAACAAGCAATTGATTACATGAAATCTAAAACTGGGATGTCTGATACTGAGTGTCGTGTTGAGATAGAAAGATATATTGTTTGGCCGGGTCAAGCTCTGAGCTATAAAGTAGGTATGATCAAAATTTTAGAACTAAGGAAAAAGGCGATGGATGCCCTTGATGATAAATTTGATATCAAAAATTTTCATTCTGCTGTTTTGGACCATGGAATACCTCCCCTATTTATTGTTGAGCAAAAGGTGGATGAAATGATTGAGAGGGCTCTGAATAACTAAAAATTTTCCGGTATTTTTGCGGTAAATTGTTTGTAATAAAGTTTTAGGCTTTCTAGATCCTTCTGCATATCATCACTCGGTTGAAAGAACTTATCTAAAACTATTCTTTTAGTTTTAAAATCAAATGCTGCTACAAATATCTTAGCATCAACTGCCTCTGCTATCCTTAGAAAACCCGTTCTCCATTTCTCAGTTTTTGCTCTTGTCCCTTCTGGAGCCATTGCTATTAAAGAACCCTTTAATTTTTCCATATTTTTAATAGCTTCTCTCACCAATCCTGAACCAGGATTATTCTTATCTACTGGAATTCCACCCATATATTTTAGAAAACGGCCCAAGAAAATTTGTTTGAAGAGGGTGTGTTTGCCAAAGTAAGATATTTTTGCATCTAATCCAATTATTGCGGCAAACCCAAAAACGCCATCCCAGTTTGATGTATGTGGGGCTGCAATAATAACTAAATTTTCATTTTGTTCCATTTCAGGAACCATGCCCTCAACTTTCCATCCAAATAATCTTAATAATAGTTTTCCTAAAAATTGAACAATTTTTGGCCTATATGCCCTGTAGGCATTAGGTATTTGGCTAGAAGAAACGGTTGAGCTAATTTTTTTCATTATTTTAATTTACGATCTCTTAAATAATATGGCATGTATATTAAGTAGCAAACTATTACTGCTAATAGATATATGTCAATCATATGAAATGGTGCTGGCCTCATAAACGTAGTTACGTTATCGCCAATAGGCTTCTCCATTAAGAACCAATAATTGGCTGGTTCTCCTAATAAGTAATTCACAACATACATTACACCAAGTAAAAATGTCCCAAAAATTAGTACTCTATGCACATCCTTTAAATAAGGCCTTTGATTGTCTAAAATCATTGCATATGTAACACCTAAAATTATCATCATATGACCTATTTGATTCTGAATATAAGGAACATATGGGAACCCATACTCTACATCTGGGGTAAGTATAGACATTCCTCCTCCAGCAATTCCAAAGAAAAATGCAAATAAGAAAAACTCCCGTCTCTTGGTTAACAAATAGGTTAGAATCGAAAAAGATGAGAAATCACACAAATGGAGAGGAAGGCCAAGCTTCCAATTACCTGACAGATATCCCTCCCTATAAAGATCCATTCCCTGATTAATTAAAATAAAAAAAATAATTACATAAGCAAGCCTATCTTTTGCTAGCTTGCTTGAATTAACAAAAAACTTAGGGATAAATAAAATACCAAGAATGCATATCAAAACTGTTGAGATGTGAGAAAAAGTTAGTAGATTGAGAGGCTCCATAAAGCTTTTATTTTGCTATCTTTTCTACTCTTGAATCTCAGGAGAAAATTCATCATAAGGATTCTGAACACCAATAGCGTCAGGATGAACAATTGCTATATCAATATCACTTCCGTAGTCTCCAGTTATGAAGCCTTGCATAGTTTCTTTGGGGCTTAATGTTATGGTTGCAAATCTTCCATTTTTGGAATAAACCAAGGTAATCTGTTCCCCGACCTTTGAAGATATTAATTCCCAGCCAGTTGATAAAGACTCTGTTCCATAAAAAATTAAATTTTCAGCAGGGCTCATATTAGATGTTAGAGTGATTCTTCCTGAAATAGCTTCACCTGTTCCGAGTAAAACAGTTGGAGCTTTTATAATTTCTGCATTATCAGGCAATGGTAGATCTTCTAATAAATAAGCAATGACTTTTCTCTGATTATCTTGATATTCATCAGTTACAAGAGCGCAACTAGACAAAAATAATATGTGTGAAAAAAAGACTGCTAGTAAGGGATTTTTCATAGGTTTAAGTATTGCATTTTTTAAAAAAAAATTCACTTGATTTTGAAGTAATAATTATAAGTGTAAAGTATACTTGACACCTTAAATATATTAGCAATATAATCTGTTTGAGGTATAAATATGGCTAAAATTTCCTTTTATGGCGGTTGGGTGGATATAAAATCCCTTAATAAAGAAGATAAAAAAAATTATAAATTATCTATGCTGTTTTTTCTTTTGGGTGCCTTCTGTTGGGGCATTCATCTTAGCGGGACTGATATTGGATTATTGGCTGCTGATAACATAAATGATATATCTACTCCCTTTACAATAATTAGAATTTCTATTGTTATTCTATGGGTGTTAGCTGTTATTTATTACATAAAATTTTATAAGTGTCAGGATGAAATGTTTAAAAGGTATCAGGAATACACTTTAAGCTGGGGCGCATTATCTTTCATAGCTCTTGGTCTTGTTATTTCACTGCTATCACCATATTTTGCATTTAGCCCTTCTTTTTATGAGTTCTTCTTGTCTTTTGTGGTTGGAGCTGTAATAGGTGGATATCGTTTTCATAAGGCATATCTTTCCTAGCATGGATAATAATCTTAAGAAGCTCAGAAAAGCTAGAGGCATTAGTCAAGGTGACTTAGCGCACCAACTAAATGTTAGCAGACAAACCATTAATTCAATTGAAAATGGAAAATTTGACCCCTCGCTCTCATTGACTATTGGGCTAACTAGATTTTTTAAAGTCTCTCTTGAAGAAATATTTATATTTAAAGATTAGATTACAAATAAACTTTACCAAACTGGTTTGAAGTAAAATCCTCCCATAATATAGATTCTTGCTTTGTGAACCCTTTTTTCGGTATCTGATCTTTAAAATACATTTCTAGGCAACTACAAACACCTGACGCGGTTGTTCTTTGAATTGCACTAAATCTTTCATCGCCATATATTTTTCTCAAATAGGTTTTTTCTTGGAGGATCCCATCGATTTCTCCAATAACTTTAACAAAAAATATAATTACATCATTTGTTGTTCTTGGAACCTCTTTATCAAATAATTTTTCTAGCACATCTTTATTTTTTTTAAGATGCAGATCATTGAATAAGAATTTCATATGATTTAAATGGCCAGGGTATCGGATTGTTTTATAGCTAAGGTTATCGACTTTGTTCTCATATGTTTCGCACATTGTGGCGCAACCCCCACTAGTATTGAAAGCTTCATAACTCTCTCCTTCTATTATCATTTTTTCAGCACCTTCTAGAGGCATCACTTTGATGCACTTTCCCTCATATATGGCATCTGCTTCATTGCAGTATTCATTGATTAGTCCATTTGTAGACCAGCTCAAGTAATAGCTCATTTCATTAGTAGTGAACCTTGGCAATGCTCCAACCCTCATCATTGCCTCTGAAACATGGTCAAAATCTTTCATGAGAGATGCAGCGCATATGTTTATAGCGCCAGGAGCTAATCCGCACTGCGGCATCATCACATTTTCTGATCTTATGCCTCTAATAAAATCGGTTGTCTCAACATCTTCGGTAAGGTCAAAATATCCAATGTTAAGTTCTGCTGCAGCGGTCCCAATATTCTTGTTTATTGCAAAGGGGCCAGCTGAAATAACAGCATCTACATCTTTTAAAAATTCCTTAACTTGATTAATGTCTCTTGCATCAAAACCTTCTGTTATGTCTCCTTGTTTAATTTCGTAAGTATCCTTTAAGAGCTCTTTAATGGCCCACCCGATATTGCCTTTACCGATTATTGCGACCTTATTCTTCATCAAATTCTACTCCTTGAGCAAGTGGCAAATCAGAACCATGATTTACTGTAGCTGTTACTCTCCTCATATAAGTTTTCCAAGCATCTGATCCAGACTCTCTTCCTCCACCTGTATCTTTTTCGCCGCCAAAGGCTCCACCTATTTCAGCTCCACTAGTACCTATATTTATGTTCGCAATTCCGCAATCACTTCCTTCGGAACTTAAAAATAGCTCTGACTCTCTTAGGTCGTTTGTAAATATAGAGCTGCTCAACCCCTGCGTTACATCATTTTGCATATTGATTGCGTCTGTTAATTTATTGAATTTTTTAACATATAAAATTGGGGCAAACGTTTCATTCATCATTTCATCAACAATACTATCCACCTCAACAATTGCTGGTTCAACGTAAAAGTCTTTAGGGTCTCCAATATCAAGTCTAGATCCTCCAATAACTTTTATGCCTCTTGCTTGCAGTGAGTCAATTATTGCCTGCATTGATCTAAAGCTTTCTTCTGAGATCAATGGCCCAAGCTGAGAAGAAGCATTTGAAGGATCACCTATTGTTAAAGATTTGTAATAAGAAAATAGCTTTTCCATAAATCTTTCATATATGTCTTCATGAACAAATAAGCGCCTTAAGCTAGTACACCTTTGACCAGTGGTGCCACATGCTGAAAAAGTTACTCCTTTTACAGTTAGATCAAGGTCAGCTGTTGAGCAAACTATAGCTGCATTATTTCCACCTAACTCAAGTAAGGTTCTTCCAAGTCTTGCTGCCACTAAAGGCGCTAGCTCTTTGCCCATTTGGGTACTTCCTGTTGCAGAGATTAACGGAAGGTTGGAATCTTTGCATAAAGCAACAGCCTCTTCATTGCCTCCAGTTAATATTTGAACTAAATCTTTATGTTCTTCTGCGACTTTGTCCCAAACTTCTTTTATGGCAAAAGCACATTGGTTTGAGTGAGGGCTTGGTTTCCATATGATGCTGTTGCCGCATACTGCAGCTAAACAAAAATTCCATGCAAATACAGCCATTGGAAAATTGAAAGCGGTTATGCATCCGACCACTCCAATAGGCTGCCAAATCTCTTGAAGTCTATGCTCAGGCCTCTCGCTTGGCATAGTCAAACCATAAAGTTGTCTGCTAAGGCCGGTTGCGAAATCGCACATATCTATAGCTTCTTGTACTTCGCCCTCGGCTTCAGAAACTATTTTTCTTGCCTCGGTGGTAATAACTTCAGCAAGATTTTTTTTTCTAACTCTAAGCTCGTCTCCAAATTTTCTAATTATTTCGCCTCTTTGGGGTGCTGGAACTTTCCTCCACTCAAGCGAGGCGTCCTTAGATGCCTTAACTGTTCTCTTATAGATATTATGATCCATTGATTCTACCTTTAGATATTCTAAATATTTGATAAAGAGCAAATACACCAAAAATTACAACGTATGCCATATAGAAATTTATGACCAAGGGATCTTCAATCGAATCAACAAAGGGATCGCTTGGTGGAAACCTTTGCAATATCTCTGCCGTTGTGGGCAGCATGCTAAAGAATATGGTTCCAGTTAAAGCCAGTTGCTTTAAATAAATATTTAAAAAACCAAAGACATTAAAACTCTCTAACATCCATGCAAATAGCACTGCAAGAATTGTAATGACAGACAACCAGTGTGCAGTATTAAAAGAGCCCGTGGCCCCATACAACAGAAATGAAGATGCGCATGTTAGAAGCGTGCTAATTAAATAAAAGTATGCAAGTTTGTTATCTATATAAATGAACTTATCTCTTATAAGAAGATAAAGTCCTACAACGATTGCTGCTGTTCCAAGAATAGTATGAAACCATCCAATAAAAGAAATTCCGCCGAACATATTTACCCCTATATAATTATGATTTTCTATTTTACTACAATTTACCTAATAGGTAATTTTGTAAAATTCTTATCTTTTTCTTGCCGCCAAAGTATTCTATTTCATCATCATCAAAGGTTTTTATGCTTTCTATTAAGTCATTTTTGGCTTTGGGAAATTTAAAAATGGCTTGCAAAGGCTGAAACATTAGATTGATAGTAAACAAAGAGTATTTCTCATGAAACCTGCACAAGGTTTCTTTTTCTGACCTAATAAACCAAGTTTTAGGATTAGGATTTAGGTCGCCCTCTTCTCTCAAATGAAACCGATCTGTATCTCCGTGAACAAGCCAATTTTGTCTTTTGAATGGCTTCATAACCGGGGACTGTCTAATGAATTTAGATATTCTCTCACCAATCTTTTCGTTTAGTGTTGAAACTGGGCCATGAATATTGTGAAGAGATTTGCCAACCTTAGACTGAACATCCCAGTAACTAGGAGAGCAAACGCATGCAGCAATAAGTTCTTGATCCCCATCAGATCTGACTATACATAAATCATCTTGAATCATAAGGCTCATGTCAGCTATTAGATCAGGGTAATTTTTTGTATTTGCTTTTATAAAGTTGTTGAGAATATTTTGAGCTTCTTCAGAACCGTCTACAGTTGCAACAACTTTATTATATGAGGCCTCTAATAAATTTTTTTTGTGCGCATAGAGGCTTGGATTTATTTTATTATTTAACCATTCTGAGCTTGGAATTGGTTGAAGTCCCAATCTATATTTTGGCTTCCCCTCAGACCATGGTGGATCTTGCCAAAAATAAGAATCAATTGTTCGCGTCACTCTACTTATGTTGCTTGTTTGAACCAGGCGCCTTAAATACAGGCCATAACAATTGATAGGTTATAGGCGCATCAAAAAGATTTTCTACGCCGATTCGTTTAGGGTATTTTCTAGTAATCTTTGCGGTACCAAAGATCATATCCCAAACGAATAATAGGTTTCCATAGTTTCCTTTATAGTGAGTATTTTCATCTGAGGCATGCTTTCCATGATGAGCCCAGTGTGTTGATGGGGTAGAAATTGTTCTCTCAAGTACCCACATTATTGGATTCATCCAACTAATCTCAAAAAGCTTTTTATCCCATCTAAGATCCGTATGAGCACCAAAAATAACAACTTGCTTGAGTACAACATAAAAAGCATACACCCATCCTGATCCCATATAAAATAGAACGCCTGCAAACCATAGGCCCGGCATTAACAAGTAGTAAAACAATCCATTTCTATAAACTACTCTTATAGATAAATATCCTGGATCATGGTGCGGCCTGTGCAGGTTATAAAGAATTGGAACAGAGTGACAAAGTCTATGCCATGCATATTGAGTAAGATCATCAAATATTAATAATAATCCAAAGATTGCGAGCACATTCCAGTTGGCAATTATTCCTTTGGTCTCTGGAGCAAAAGTGTCAGTCAAGCCGTAAGCCAATAAAAAAGCTAAGGGTTGAGCAAAAAATAGAACTTGGAAAAAGCTAAAAAACTCAACAACGCCATCTTTTGTTCTCTGATTTTCTTTATTAAAAAAATTAGTAAAAACTATTTCTAAGCAAACAATAGAAAAAAATATTATAAGAACAATTATTTGGTAAGTTTCCATGTCTAAAAAATCTTATGTTTTCCCATAATAATTTCTATAAACATCAAATGGTCGCCAATAAAACTATAAAAGGGATATTTAAAGGTTGCAGGTTTGTTCTTTTCAATAAAAAAATGGCTTACCCATGCAAACCCATAACCGCTCAAGAGGCTTAAAATAATATATACAAAATCAAATGTTCTAAAAAAACTAAACAAGAAATATAACGATATTAAAGTGCCTATAAAATGAAGAAGTTTTGTAGTTTTGTGGCTATGCTCAGATAAGTAGTATGGATAAAAATCTTTGAAATTTGTGTATCTTTTTTCCATTTAAGTCTCCTTAATTTAATTGACTGTTGATTGCGCAATTGCTCTAAACATAGCAATATGAGCATCTTTTGATTCCGGTCTTTCAGATGTAAATCTATGATTAGACGAAGTTTTAGCTATTACAACATTAGTAACTGGATCAATATAGATATATTGGTTATAAACCCCGGCAGCAGTGTAATCTGTACTAGGAAACCCAGGCACCCACCATTGATATCCATAACCCCAAGTGTCAGATGATAGTTCACCGGCCATCGGTTGAAGGTGTGGGGCGTCCAAGCTATGCGATGCTCTGACCCACTCACTTGGAACTACCTGCCTCTCTTCCCATAAGCCTTTGTTTAAGTATAGTTGACCGAACTTTGCGTAGTCTCTTAGTGTGGCATTTAAACCTCCAAGGGCCATAGCATCACCAACAGAGTCTGTAAGATAATAAGCTTCGCTCTCCATGCCTATTTGACTCCAAATTTCTTCATACAAATATTCTTCAAGAGGCTTATTTGTTACCTGCATTACAAGCATCCCGAGCATTTGCGAGTCTATGCTTACGTACTGATTATATGTTCCTGGCTCTCTTTCATTCTCAAGAGTTTTAGCGAAATCTCTAAAAGACTTCCCAAGGGCTACAACTTCTGCAAACTTATTAATGTCTGATTCAGGGTCACCATAGTCTTCATCAAACTTTATGCCAGAAGACATTTGTAAAAGATTTTTAATTGATACTCCATCATAGCCGGTGCCTTTAAAGTCTTCCAAGTACTTTGTTATCGGGTCCTCGATACTTTCTATAAGACCATCCTCTATGGCAATACCAACAAGCGCGGATAAAAATGATTTTGCAACTGACCAAGAAATATGCTGACTAGAAACATCATTACCATTCCAATAATTCTCATAAAGCATAACGCCATC
>Ga0213867_1000404_pt1 | contig 19703 bp, 17 predicted proteins | sample PICome_12_FD_160120 | JGI IMG/M metagenome (GOLD analysis project Ga0213867, IMG submission 160120) | Coastal seawater microbial communities near Pivers Island, North Carolina, United States - PICO540 | ecosystem: Environmental > Aquatic > Marine > Coastal | place: USA: North Carolina... | reverse complement strand
TAACTGGCACAGTATCATTAGGGAATCCCATGATACCATTTTCTCTATAATCTATTGGTGTTCTAAATAATACTTCAACATCCACTTCACCGTATTGGTAATCTATCGTGCCGTCTGCATCAATGTTAATATATTGTGTGTTCTCTGAGTTGTAGTTACCTACACCACTGTCAGCAATATAATAAGGATCGCCCATGATTGTCATGTCAAGTGTTAGCAAGTCAGCATCACTGTTTACGATTGCTTCATTAAATCTACGTGCAATTTCAACCTGCATGTCATCAAGACTAACCGCACCTGCGGCTTTGGCATTGTTCTTTTGTACTATTCCTGCTTTGTTGCTAACCTGCGAATTATTGTTTACTGCTGTTGCTTTAATTTTTTGTTTTGGATCTTCTCCTTCTTTAGAACCGTCTGCCAAGTTATTCTTTGGCAGTGTACCTGGACTCATGCTTTTAAAGAATGTGTTATCAAGATTAATTTCAAGATCTAATATATCTTCGTTTGCGCCACTGTAAATGTAATTGTAACGTTTTACACATTGTTTTTTAAGTTCTCTTAGACCGTATGGTGTTTCGTCTGGTGCAATAAATTTACTTTCGTGTACCATGTATGGTAAAATTCTAAACACATAGATTCTTGGAGGTCTACCTAATTTCTTTTCTGTTTTTCTATCTGTGATATTAAAAACTTGTGTATCAATTTTAAACCAAGGACGCATACCTTTTTCTGCTGGTGCACTAATAATGTTTCTACCGTATTCGCTTAGGATTACAAGTTCTTCAATAATATCCTGTATCCTTGTTCCTTGAATAAATTTAATTGCACCAAGTCCTGGATCAATTTGTAATTGTCCGTTTGCTCTGTGCCAAACTTTTTTATCCTTGTCATATGTAAATGACGCATCACCAAACGGTTGATTGTTTGTACCAAGTTTTTCAAGAGCAAACATTTTCGAAAGTCCTATTGGATTACTATTACTTTCGCCTGTTTGCTTTGCTTTAATTTCTTCGCCAAGTGCTGTTTGTGTAATTAAACTTTTAACTTGCTCAACCCATTTTTCAAATACCTCAGGATCTACGTTGACATCACCCATCGCGGCAACCTGTGCATATAGTTCGTCAAGACTTGCTTCTTGTGCCGCAGTTTTTCCTTTTGAAGTTGTTGTTACACCTATTGATTCTGAGTCGTTACCTGCATCAGTGGCACTTTGGCCATCTGCTCCGCTACTGCTTAATTTTCCTTTACTTGCACGTTCTTTTGGAAATACTACAAAATATTGATCTGCTGTATAAACTTGTTTGTCTTGTGCTTTTTTACCTTCGTGTTTGTTAAGTTCATTGGATAAACTTTTTATGTTACTTTGTAACATTTCTTCTAACGTTCTACCCATTAGTGTAACATCAACTGGAATACGCTGTGTTTCATCCATTAATGCACCTTCGTTGTATGCAACACCTTCAACAACATAAGAACTTCCTCCTGCTGTTACACTTAAATCACTACCAACAAGTTTGAATGGCATATTTTTAGATGCTTCAGGAACCACATAAACTTTTCCGTTATCGTCGTATCCTATAAAATCAATAGTAAGCAAGAACGGAGATTCTAAATAGTTTTCATGTCCTGCTTGGTATGACGCCATTTGCAATGTTTGTAAAAACAATCCCATGCTGTAAGGTTCTGTAATTTCAAGTCTAAAACCTACAGCATTAGTTGAACCTTTTTTACGTGTAGGTGCAATAACTGTTTCAATCTCTAATGCATTAATAAAGTATTCTGCTTTTTTGTTTGCAGTTTCATATGCTGTTAAAACTTTTTTGTCGCCTAATCCACCGCCACTTTGTAAAATAGCAAATTGAGGTTTTTTAACTTTGTATGACTCATCAGGATTATTAAGTTCGTCATTGGTTAATGCATACAAACCAATCTTGTAATTAAAACTTGAATAGTTTCTTAGTGAATTGTGCAATGGTAATTGTAAAGTTCTACCATCTGCTGTTCTTGCAGTGTATTTGTCTGCTGTGGCATACTTCGCCCTGTTATTCATTGCATCATTATCGGGATTAGATGTTGCAGTATTTTCTTTTTCTTTATCTTTGGTGGTGTCTGTTTTTGAAGCGTTAGTATCAACATTTGTATCTTGAATTACTTCCGTGCCTTCATTCTCAGATGAACCTGCCGCATTAGCATTGAGTTCGTCTTTATTCTCTGCTGTGTATTCCTTCATTAACGCGGTTGCGTCTTTTCCTGGAGGTGCTGTTGGTTTAGCCATGGATTAAATCCCCAACAACGTTCGTAATCTACTACCCTTTGGAACACGTATCTCAGTACCAACTCTAAAATCAAATACTGGATCTTTTAGAATGTCCATGTTACGTTGTGCATAAACCCACCACAACTTTGGATTACCATACATGTCATATGCAAGTAAGTCCGGACGTTGATGATACTGTGATTGTATTTCATACACCACATCATCTGGATCCGCTGGCACTGGTCTAATATTTAGAATGTTTAAATATTTTCCACTTCTATTAATTCCTGTTTTACCCCAAGGTGAACTTGTAACTGCCATTAGATAAATCCTTTATTGTTTGAGCCAAGGTATCCACCTTTAGCAAATTTGTCTAAACTAAATTTCTCAACAAGTGCTCTTGAGTAGATTGGTTGTATGGTTACTGTCATCTGACTCTCTGTTGGAACATATGATTTGTCACCGTCTGTTGTAGAATACTGCTCTTCGGCTTCGTCGTCTTCAAATTTTTCTCCAATATCTGCCATATCAACTGCAATGTAGTCAACATCAGTAGGCATATCAAGTGTAAAGTTTGTTACGATTACAGGAACATTTTTAAATACATAATCTCCATAACCATTTAATTTTACTACTGGTGGTGGAGCACCTTGATTAGAACCTTCACCGTAAAACATTTTTGTAATTGATCTCAAATAATGTAATGCACCAAGCCAATACATACCTTCTGTAGAGTTTTGAGCATAAAATTGACCTGTTAGTGTCATTGCGTCCACTTGTGAGTTCTGATACGCAAAGAACGGATAATTACTATGTACAGGGGTTATAGCACTATAAGATGCGGCATGACTCATAATAATTGTTGGTGTATATGGAAACGCAAGACCGCCTGTGTCAACTAACGGTTTAAGCAGTGAACTTTTTTGAAAAGAAGGAATGTTAGGAATACTTAATTTTACACGCCAATCTTTACCATTTGGGTCTGACGCCCATTTAGCACTACTAACCGATATTTGGTCATCGGCTTCTCCATCAACCGGAATTGTACGCGAACGTATACCTTTCATAAACCCTTCAGCAGAGTCTTTAAAACTTTGTACACTGTCACGAGCCAAGTTCACGGCTGTATTGACTATATTTCCATCTTTCTTATTATCAACGCTCATATTATTTTGGTGTCCTAACTATAAAGTATTTATTGACTTTTTTATCAGAGTAGTTTATAATAAGAGTTCAAATAGGAGAATTCATTGAAAAAAGTAAATTATTTAAACAATAAGGACTTGTTAAAGGAAATACATAAGTCAAAAAGCACGTATTGTAGTTATACAGACGATACTTATGCTGACTTTGATATTATTCTACCAAGCATTGACAAAATTAACGTAAGAACTATAGCAGAAGCAAAAAGGAACAAAGCAAAGAAATTAGGTACAGCAGACTACGAAGCACGTAAGGCAAACGGTGAAAAAGTAAAACAAGCCGAATGTGCTATTGATTACAGAAAAATTACAAAAGAAGAACTAATCTTCCGTATTATGACATTTGATCATATTCCAGAAGAAAAGGGTCGTAAAAAGAATCCAAAGACAGTAGCAGACACAAGAGTTAAATTAAACTTTCCACCATTCCAACATTACAAGTTTGATGAAAATGATGAACTACAAGTTGTAGGTAAATCACATTGGGAAGGCGGTATGTCTAACGGTAACTTTAGTTTGAAGCATGGCAAGACTACAGAAAAACTTGCTCGTATGTGGATGAAGTTATGTGATAGATATGCAACACGTGGTAATGTACGTGGTTACACTTATAATGATGAAATGCGTGGACAAGCAATCTTACAATTAACACAGATTGGATTGCAGTTTGATGAAAGTAAATCACAAAATCCGTTTGCATATTATACTGCGGCAGTAACTAATTCATTTGTTAGAGTTATTAATATCGAAAAACGCAATCAAAATATTAGAGATGATATTTTAGAAATGAATGATATGACTCCGTCCTTTACAAGACAGCAACAGGGCGAATGGGAGAGACAAGTTGAAGACCAAAGAAAACTTATGGCAAAACAAGAAGCCGAAAAAGCATCTAAGAAATCTTTTGTTCCACCAACAGTCAAAGCCAAAGCACCAAGGTAGCCAATTAAGGTTGACTTTGCTTAACAAATGCAGTACAATATAAAGAGTATAGTAATTAGAAGGATATATTTTGTTTAAAAAATGTGCAGTATTCACGGATATCCACTTTGGACTAAAGTCCAATTCAGTGGCTCATAATCAAGACTGTGAAGATTTTGTAGATTGGTATATTGCCAAGGCAAAAGAAGAAGGTTGTGAAACAGGTATCTTTATGGGTGACTGGCATCACAATAGAAATAGTCTAAATATTGTTACAATGGATTATTCAATCCGTTGTCTTGAAAAACTTGGTAAAGCATTTGAACAGTTCTTTTACTTTCCTGGCAACCACGACTTATATTACAAAGACAAAAGAGATATCCAGAGTGTAGAATTTGCAAAACACATCGACGGTGTAACTGTAATTGATGAAATTACAACAATAGGCGATAGCACAATGGTGCCGTGGCTTGTTGGTGAAGAATGGAAAAAGATTCCTAAGATTGAAACAAAATATATGTTTGGACACTTTGAACTTCCAAACTTTTACATGAACGCAATGGTACAGATGCCTGACACAGGCGAATTACAATCTAAACATTTTGTACATCAAGAGTATGTGTTTAGTGGACACTTTCATAAAAGACAAACACAAGGTAATGTAACATATATCGGAAATGCGTTTCCGCACAACTATGCAGATGCATGGGACGATAAACGTGGTATGATGATATTAGAACATGGCGGAGAGCCACAGTATCTTGATTGGGAAGATTGTCCTAAGTATAGAACAGTAAAACTGAGTCAACTAATTGATCAAAAAGATACACTATTAAAAAGTAAAATGTATCTTAGAGTTACACTTGACATTCCAATTAGTTATGAAGAAGCAAGTTTTATTAAAGAAGAATTTATGAGAAACTACAGTTGTAGAGAACTTACATTAATTCCAAGTCAACAAGATGACGAAATAAACAGTGATATTGATATTACAAAGTTTGAAAGTGTAGATCAAATTGTTGCAGAAGAAATTAATGCTATTGATTCAGACAACTATAATAAGCAAACGTTATTGAACATTTACAACGAGTTATAGAATGATACTAATTAAAGACCTAACAGTTAAGAACTTTATGAGTGTGGGTAACCAGACTCAAGCAGTTAACTTTAATAATAAACAATTAACCTTAGTCCTTGGAGAAAACTTGGATCAAGGTGGTGACGACAGTGGGTCACGTAACGGTACAGGTAAGACCACAATCATTAACGCATTGAGCTATGCGTTATATGGTGTGGCACTAACAAATATTAAACGCAACAACCTTATTAATAAAACTAACGGCAAAGGTATGTTAGTTACTCTTAACTTTGAAAAGGCAGGAGTGAATTATAGAATTGAAAGAGGACGTGGTCCTAACTTGTTGAAGTTCTTTATCGATGAGCAAGAACAAGACATTGAGGACATGAGTCAAGGAGATAGTCGTAAGACTCAAGCAGACATTGGCGAACTACTACAAATGAGTCATGAGATGTTTAAGCACTTGGTTGCGTTAAACACTTACACAGAACCTTTCTTAAGTCTAAAAGCAAACGATCAACGTGCTATCATTGAACAGTTACTTGGTATTACTATACTTTCTGAAAAAGCAGAAGAACTAAAAGTCAAACAAAAAGAAGTACGTGATGCAATCACAGAAGAAACTGCACGTATTAATGCTATACAAACAAGTAATGATAAGATAGGCGAAACTATTAACAGTTTGCAAATTAAAAGTACTGCTTGGAAAACGCAAAATGCAAAAGACTGTGAACGTTTACAAACAGGTATTGATGAATTAGAACACTTAGACATTGAACAAGAACTTTCTAATCATGAATTGCTTTCTAAGTGGGAAGAAGTTGATGCTTCAAGAAGAAACTTGACTAAGGAAAAGGCAACACTTGAAAGTGCATTATCGCAAACAGATAGACAGGTTGCAAAAACAAGCAAGGAACTTGAGCATCTTGATGAAGCAACGTGTCATGCTTGTGGACAAGATTTGCCTGATGAAAAAATTGATGAAATACAAAAGAAATTAGAAGAAGAATATGCTGACACCATGTCTTACTTGATGGAGATTGATACAAAGTTTCAAAAGGTACAGACTAAACTTTCTGAGTTAGGCGAAGAAAGTGTAAAACCTAATACGTTTTATGAAACTGCAAAAGAAGCATATGAACACAGAAGCAATGTTGATAACTTAAAACAAGCACTAAAGGCAAAAGAAACAGAATCAGATCCTTACATTGATCAAATTGAAGAATTAAAGAACAGTGCTATACAAGAAGTTGATTGGGATTCAGTTAATGATTTAACTTCTATGAAAGAACATCAAGACTTCTTGTACAAACTATTAACAAACAAAGATAGTTTTATTCGTAAGAAAATTATTGAACAGAATCTTGCATATCTAAACAACAGACTAACAAATTACTTAGATAAGATTGGATTACCGCACAGTGTTGTATTCCAAAACGATCTAAGTGTACTAATTACACAACTTGGACAGGACTTAGACTTTGACAACTTGAGTAGAGGTGAACGTAATAGACTTATACTTGGTATGAGTTTTGCTTTCCGTGATGTATGGGAAAGTTTATATCAAAATATTAACTTGATGTTCATTGATGAATTGATTGACAGTGGTATGGATACTGCTGGTGTTGAACAAAGTCTTGCAATACTTAAGAAAATGGGTAGAGAGCGTAAAAAGAATATCTATCTAATATCGCACAAGGATGAATTGCAAGGTCGTGTACAGAACGTACTTAAGGTTGTAAAAGAAAACGGATTTACAAGTTACGCAAACGACATTGATATTGTACAATGAGCATAAACGACGATACACACGATAAACTAACCAAAGCATATTTGGAGTATTTTAAGGAAGTTGCACTTTTTGAGAAGCATGGCGGAGAACGCACCATGCAATCAAGCCGAAAATGGCTCAGAGAGATACGCACACTGGCTAAAATACGTATGGATGAGATCAAATCCGAGTTTGATGCCAAAAAAGAGGCTCGGAAAAAATCTTAAACGTAAGTAAGTTCATGCAGTGGACTTATAAAGGTAAAGAAGTAAAAGAAATCCCAGACGATATAGAAGGGTTTGTGTACATAATCACAAATCTTACTAACAACAAAAAGTACATAGGCAAGAAGTTAGCAAAATTTAAGACCACTAAACCACCACTTAAAGGCAGAAAGAACAAACGCAGAGGACACAAAGAGTCAGATTGGCGTGACTACTGGGGAAGTTCAGACAAACTCAACGAAGACGTACAAGCATTAGGCACTGATAAATTCACAAGAGAGATACTTTACTATTGTAACAGTAGAGGCTTGATGAGTTACCTTGAGGCAAGAGAACAATTTGAACGCCGTGTGTTAGAGAGTGACGATTATTACAACGGAATTATTAATGTTAGAGTTGGCGGTTCAAAAATTCTCAAAGAAGCACTTAACAAACTATAGGCTATAAACAGCACATAAGGTTAGCGGGCCAGTTTACAATACCGCCGAGCAAAAAGTCCCGTAGTAAGGACACTCGTACACGTTGATCGACCACCATTGTGAGGAATCCATCAAAAGAATTGGGACCACAGGTTGACGTAGATTGAATGCTGTCAGTCGAAGAACACAAACACAGTTCATAAAAACTCCTTAGCAATAGGAACGAAGCGGGAGGTAGCGTTAGCGATGTCGACGTAGGTTGGGAAAGGTCAGAGCCCATTGAACTTTGTGTATAAACAAACACCTACTTCCAAGTCTTGGCTGTGACGAGCTCACATGATGTTCAAGATTAGATGGAACCAGCGAGTAGGTTCCGTCTGACTGAAACAATCTACATGATGCTAAATTGCTTCGCAATTATTATATCACTAATTAAAAGATATAATGTTTGAGCGTAAGCGAAAACATAGTTGCTCAAAGAGCAACTTATAACAATTTAGTATGTTTTGATATTCAAACAGTTCTAATCGTATAGATCAGGATCACGCCCTAATCCACTTGGTCGTTCCGGATGTACTTCAAGTATAACATATTCTTCATCTGGTCGGACTTCTTTTAATTGTTCCACAGTCATGAATGCATCATTCTGCGAAAGTGCTGAGATAATCGCATTCTTGGGAACAACAACATAATTTGTATCTGCCATCGTAAGATTATTTAAAAGATATTGATTAGAATAAATAGTTATAGTTAAAACAAAGGACTTATTGATGAAAGTAACGCAGATTATTGCTGAATCCACTAAAAAACCTGTTTCCGAGGCGCCTGTTAGCGGTTGGAAGCAGTTTGGAAAGAAGGTAATTGCTAAAACAGCCGCTAAAGTAGGTGCAAGAAATTTTGCGGCGGGCGTTGCAGGCAACGTAGACACGGGTGCTGAAGCAAACGAATTGCGTAAGAACTGGCAAGCACACCAGGGTAGCATTGGTGGTAGCATGAAGGCTAATGATCCAAAAGAATTTAAAAATTGGCTACTTAACAACGGTTTCAAGGACAAAGGTCCAATCATTGATAAAGCAATCGCTGATGCGGCAGGAGCCGGTGAAGGTGCAATTGAACCAGGAAGTGTTGTTAAAAGTAAATCAGGTCAAGATGTTTTAGCAGGTATTGATGGCAAGCCTACTATGATTAAGCCTAATGATGCAAAAGGCAAAGAAGAAATTTTAGCATTGGCTAAGAAAAAAGGCATCAAGACTGCTGGCGGGAAAAAATACGACGGTGGACCATTTAATAAGGCAGTGCTTGATAAAGCATTACTACAAATAGTACAAGATTCAAAAAAAGCGGCTCCACAAGATGGAGAAGAACAGCCTAAGCAAGATGATAAAAAACAACAGCAAGGGCAACAGCCAGGAAAAACAACACCAGCGCCTGCACCAGCACCAGGACCAAAAGGTCCAACTGCAACTGAATTAGACGCAGATATTAAAAGACAATTAGACCAAGCAACCAAGGGTGAAAAAGATTACGCATTGAAAAAATTAGGATCTGGTACAAAACCACCAGCACCTAAACCAAGTGCAGAAGTGCCAGGTAAGAAACCAGCACCAGCACCAAAAGGAGCAGAAACTCCTCAGAAACAACCTGCACCGGTTACTAAAACAGTAACATCAAAGGCGGCACAACAACAGCAAGGCACTAAACCAAGTTATCCAACTGGTACTCCGGACAAACCGGCTAAAGCACCAGCAGTACAGGGAGCCGAGTAATACTATGAAACTACAAGAAGTAACAGCATACAATCTTAAGTCAGAAGCAATATTAACAGAATCTCAATCATGGGAAATGTTAACTGAGCAACAACGAATTTATGTAGGTTCATGGGAAAAGAATGTTTGGCCATTAGTTGAGCAGTACAGCAAATTAATGGAAGCCGATCTTAAACCAGATCAAATTAAAAAGATTTTCCAAGATGCTGAAAAGGTATCAATAGAAGGCGGAGAGAATATGACTGCCTTAGGCAAGGCAGGTAAAGTAACTGCTGAAGTCTCAGGTAAGATGAAAGCAGAAATTGATAAGTTAATGGATGCCGCGGCAAACAGCGGACCTGTTAAGAACTTTGATGCACAGTTTGAAAAATTAAAATCACAACTAAAAACCAAACTACAAGGAAATCCAGCAGGACAAAAGATTCTTGCAGGAGTTGAAAAGTGGGGAGGTTTTGCAAAAGACAATCCAGCCAAGAGTGCATTTATTATTGGTGCAATGACATCAGTACTTGCATTTGCAAGTGGTGGTATTTTAAGTGGTGCCGCAATTGGTTTCTTCTTAAAGTTAGCAAACAATACTATTAAAGGCGATAAACTTTCAACAGCGGCTGGTAAATCAATTAAAGGCGCGGCACTTGGTGCTGTTGCTGGTGCTATCGGAGATGCTATTGGAGAAATATTACCTCCGGAAATTACAAACACATTTATTAACGATGCATCAGGTGAAATTGATATTACACAATTAGACGGAATGGACGCTACAAGCCTAACTGATATAGATGCTGATGCGGCCAAAGAACTTATACAAACAAGAAGTGCAATGGCAGAACTATTAGGTAGAGGAGACCTTGGTGCTGAAGCAGAAGAAGTTTTACAAGGTCAACTTAAACAAGTTGACGACAAGATATTTGCTATTGCAGGCGAAGATGGCGGAAACTTAAATCAGGCTATTGATAGAATGCAAGGTGAGTTTGATATCAAAGGCACAGATGTTGACATAGAAAAAACTACATCAACATCAAATCAAGATGCAGATTCATATCAATCAAACACAGAAGTTGTTGCTAAACTTGATGCAGAACAACTTAATGACGCAGGTATTAATTCAGCAGACTTTCCAGACAACGCATGGATTAATGACAATATGCAAAAGTTATTAGACGCTGGTATGTCAGAAGAAGATATTGAAGCATTACAAAATGCACAAGGATTTAACAGAGCATTAGATCAAAAAGAATTTATGGGTACACGTATATCGGCTTCATCAGCGTATGAAGTTGGAGACAGTATTAGTGTTGAAGGTGTACCAGAAGAAATAACAGTTGGAGAAACATTCAAGTCAACAGTAAGTAAAACATTACCAGACGGAACTGAATACACTGCTATCGTTGACTCAACAATTGAAGGTGTAGATGCAGACGGAAATCCTGTTTTCCAAATGAAAAGTGTTTTTGTACAACCTAATGCATTTACAGATAATTTAGACAAGGCTTTAGAAAATTTACCAGATGATCTAAGAGATGAGTTATATGATCAAGTGTTTAAAGGCACAGTTTCAGGGTCAATGGAACAAGCAGTTGACAACACAGCGGCGCAAATTGCACAAGCCGCGGCGGCAGTTGCACTTGGTGGAGCATTAGCAAAATCAGAATTCAAAGAACCAACTGAGAAAAAAGAATCAAGAGTTTATAAAACAGCAGAACAATTAGAAGATGAATACTTTGATCTATTTGAAGACTATAGAGTAGATGAAATAGATATCAAAGGCATGGCCAAGAAAGCCGCGACAGGTGCGGCAAACATTACCAAAGCGGCGGCAAAAGGCGCAGGTAAAGTTGCAGGCATGGGTATGGACAAAGTAGGAGCGGCGGCTAACAAGGGCATTGGCAAGGCAGTTGGTGCAGTTAAATCAGGTGCGGCTAAAGCAGGTAAAGAATTAGGACAGAAAGTTACATACGCTAAACTTGAAAAAGATTGGAAAAAAGCAGGTGAACCAACAGACGTAGGATCCATTGCAAAAATACTTTCAGACAGAGGTATGAGTGACGAACAAATTGGTACTGTTGCAACAAACACAGGACAAGCAGATCTTAAAGTACAAGGTGCAGAGAAAAGCACAGCAAGTTCAGGCGGCATTGGCGGCGGAACTAAAGGTGACGATAAAAAAGCACCAGCACCTGGCAAAGATGCAGGAGCAAAAACAGGAGGCGTAGGCGGTGGTGCCGCAGGAGCAGGTGGTTCTGCAGGAGCATCAAGATCAAGTCCAGATCCTAAAGCAGACAAAGACGGTGATGGAAAAGCAGACGGCGATAGTGCTTCAACACTACAAGGTAAGGCTTCCAAAGATCCATTTAACGATGGACCGTTTGACATGAAGTCAAGTCCACCTAAAGGTACAAACGCAGGTGCAACTAAAGACGACTTTGAATGGAAAGGCGCACAGTGGATTAGCAAATCTACAGGTAAAGTTGCAGACAAAGGAACTGCGGCAAAACTTGGTAATCCTAAGATGGACGAATTAATTAGACAAATTCAAGATAAAGGTCAAGTTGATCTTGCAGTAGCATATCTAAGTGGTGGGGGCGATGCAACAGCAAAAGCACCAGCAGGTGGAAAACCAGCGGCACCTGGAAAATCAGCGGCTTCTAAAAGACCAGACCAAAGATTCCAACAACAACCAACAGCGTAAATTTAAAAGAAAGGTAAACCAGACTTCTTAGTGGTTTCCATATGATCCTCTACGATCTTTTTGACCATGTCTCGATCTTCAGGACCCATATCATATGCTTCGTTGAGAGTTACTCCTCCCCGCATATACCAAACAAGTTTTAGGATATTGTGTTTAAGTTCTTTAGCATCGCCCTCAAGTTTTTTAACTTCGGACTGTATTTTGTCAAGAGGCCATTGTGCTATTTGCGTACGAAAAAATTTGATTGATCAAACGCTATTGGTACTTCCCATGAGTCCGGAGCGCCTGCCTTCTTCTCATCTTCCGATGCTTGTGCAATTAAAGGTTTAAGAGCATAATCATTTCTCTTTTTCTCGATAGCACCTTTAACACCATCAAAGATATCACCTGATGTTTGTTCAAAAAATTCTTGAATATGTTTCTTATCAGTAACTTGTTCTTCTCCACCGAATTGAACCCATTCAATTTGATTCACCACACTTGACAAAGTCATATCAGTTAGTTTACTAAAACTTTCGTTAAACTTTGATAATTTTTGTTCTTCCTCAAGATTTGAATCTGCAAGAGTTTTCATCATGCGTTGTTCTTCAAATGCCTTTAGTGCTAACTCTGTAAACTTTCTGTAGGTTAAAGGACTAATATAAAATGTAAATTGATTGTGTTTATATAAAGGATCATATCCTCTGCCTTGAACTGTATCCAATAATTGAATCAAATCAACGGACATATCCTTAGTCATCTCTGGTTTAGTATTTGGAACCGGTGATGTAATTGTAAGTGTTTCTCCGTAAGTTGCAATTCTAACTGCAATTAAAATTGCATCAAGATCTAAACTTGGACATTGATACGCATCTTTGATTGCTGGAATACAACTTTGCATCATTGTTACAGTTGATTCGCCATTAAGAAGTGCGTCTGGTGTTTTTAAAACTAATTCGTCCTTTGCAGTCATTGGATAAACTGCTACCTCACCGTTTTCCGGTAAGTCTATAGACCCTTGTGGCCAATATTGTCCGGCTGACGGAAGTTTCAAGTACAGTTTTGGCTGTCGAAAATGCTTCGTTAGCGGATTCGCCTTGACCGGTTGTACTGGAGTACCCGGTACTGGCCCAGTTGGCATCATTGGTATACCGCCTGCTGGAATGTTATTTTCTGACATATTTTTCTCCTGCTAAATAAGTTATAGCACAAGTATTTATAAGTTGCAATAAAGTGAGTATATAATAAATGGCAGTAACAGTTGATATTCCAGGAATTGGTAAAGTACAAGCCGAGGATGCCGCATCGGAGGCTACACTAAAGAAAATCCTTGATGCCTTGAAAAAAGGCGCAAAAGGTGGTGGTTCTGGTGGCGGAGCCGGAGGTGCTGGTGGACCTGCTGGTGGTATGGAAGGTGCTCTCCAAAAATCAACAAACAAATTGGGCAAATTCGGCGACGAGATAGATAATACTTCTACAGCACTCGGAGATTTTGGTAGAGGTCTAAGCATGATGACCGGTATGGTGACCAAAGGCTTAGGTATGGCATATGATTCTGCCGCAGGATTAGCAACTGAATTCTTAGGCACAAGTGTTAAGATGAGTGACTTTGCATCACACTTACCATTAGTAGGTGGTGCACTCAGTAGTATATTAGGAATGGTTGAAGAAAACGTTCAAACATTTAGAAGTCTATCTGAAGTAGGTGCTTCTTTCGGTAACAACATTGTTGAAATGAATTTGGCGGCGGCTGATGCAGGATTAAGCATGGAACAGTTTGCTGAGTTTGTTGGTAGCAACGCACAAAACATGATGCTATTAGGAGGTACAACAACAGAAGGTGCTAAGGCATTTGGAAGATTAACTAAAAGTTTACCAAGAGAAGAACTTATGGGAATGGGTTTCACTATGGAATCTCTTGCAGAACATACAGCAGGTTACATTGAACTACAAGCAATGCAAGGTAAACTTGCTGGAAGAAGTCAAGCATCATTACGTGCAGGTTCAGAACAATACTTAATGCAGATTGATAGACTTGCTAAAGTAACAGGTAAATCACGTAAAGAAGCAGAAGCACTATTAAAGAAACAAGCCTCAGAAGCAAACGTTATGGTTATGGCAAGTAGATTGTCAGGAGAAGCATTAACTAACTTCCAAGACGGACTTGCATTTGTTGATTCAGAATTACCAGGATTTAGTGGTGCTATTAAAGACTTAGCAGACGGTGTTGCACAAACTCCATTAGCACAAAAACTTGCGGCAACTATACCAGGCTTTGCAGAATTACAGAAACAACTTGGTGACGGTGCTATCAGTCAAGAAGAATACATTAAGCAGATGGCAGGCTTTGGTCCAGAGATGGATGCGTTTATTAAAAGCATGGATCCTGCAATGGTACAATCATTGATGGGTAAAGAAGGCTTTGAAGGATTAACCAGTGGCTTGGCTGAATACAAAAAGATGTCAGCAAAATATACTGATGCAGACATTGCGGCAATGAAAGCAGAACAAAAAGAAAGAGATAAGACTACTAAAACAACGGCCGCTTTTGAAGTAGCAATGACTGAAATGCGTAACAAGATTAAAACAACTATTCTTGACAGTGGATTGTTTGATATGTTCATGGAAGGTATTGGTACATTTACAGAATGGTTTACTTCAACAGGTAAAGACGGCGTATCACAATTAGATGGTTTCTTAGACGGAATCCTAAAGTATGGTGAAGAAATGGCCAAGTTCTTAAAAGATACATGGGAAGCGGCAGGAGGCGACTTAGGTGAATTCTTTAGCAAAGTTTGGGAAGACAAATTTAAACCTATGATCGATGACGGTTTCAAAGCAGTTGGAAAAATATTTGGTGATTGGTTTGGTGCTTTCTTTAAAGAACACATTGGAACATTAATTGTTGGTGTACTTGGCGGACTTGCAGGACTACTAATTTCAGGATTTGTAACATCATTATTACCAGCAGTGTTTGGAATCATACTTGGTCCAATTATTGCACCATTCCTTGCAATTGGTGCGGCACTACTTGCTATATTTGGTTGGGAAAAAATTAAAAGTTGGGTACAACCAATTCTTGATGTATTCTTTACAATGTTTGATAGTATCAGTGGTATCTTTAGTGGTTTAGTTGACAAACTTAAAAAACTTAATCCGTTTAGTTGGTTCGGTGGCGATGACGAAGAAGACGATCCAAATCAAAAGATCTCCGAGTTGAAAAAGACAGAACTTAAAAAGCCAGAAGTCAAAGTAGCCAAAGCAGGTGTAATGCCAGACTACGAAGTACCAAAAGTTGAAGTACCAACAGTTGATACAGCCAAAATTGTTGCCGACTCTGGAGTCACAAAGAAACTCCAAGAGAGCGAAGCCGCGGTAAATACAAATAGCACAGATTTAGCAACTGCTACTTTGGTAGAGCAAAATAAAATTTTAAAACAGATTCTCCGTGCAACAAACGGGTTACAGGGGAATATGTTGAAAGGAACTGCGTAACACATGAGCTGGAAAAGATATTTTACAAATGCGCCTGTAGGTAACAACGACGGTGGTAACATGAGCCCGTTCAGTGGACGTGGCGGAAACGAACCGGGTCCAGCAAGATCCAATTATTCTTCATATCTACCAGACGTATATGTTGGTAGTCCAAACCGTGTTGAACGTTATGGACAATATAATACAATGGACAACGACTCAGAAGTAAATGCGGCGTTAGACATTTTAGCAGAATTTTGTTCACAACAAAATGCACGTAACAGAACATCATTTAATTTACATTTTAATAAAACAGCAACAAACAGTGAAGTTAACATTTTAGGACAATACCTAAAGCAATGGTCTAAACTACAAAAGTTTGAAACTAAAATGTTTAAAATTGTGCGTAATACATTTAAGTATGGTGACGCATTTTTTGTAAGAGATCCTGAAACTAAAAAATGGTTTTACATTGATCCTGCAAAAGTTGTACGTATTATTGTAAACGAATCAGAAGGCAAAAAGCCAGAACAATATATTATTAAAGATATTAACTTTAATTTTAGAGATCAAATTATTACTGATCCGCATATTACAAGTGGTAACATCACAGGTGGCGGAACAACAAGTGGTTCACAAGGTTATCAAGCAGGTGGCGCTCAAGGTGCAGTTGGTAATACAGGAACATCACAAGCAGGTTCGAGATTTAGTGTAAACAATAGAGAAGTTGCTATTGATGCAGAACATGTTGTGCATTTAAGTTTAAGTGAAGGATTAGACAACAACTATCCATTTGGTAATAGTTTGTTAGAAAGTATATTTAAAGTATACAAGCAAAAAGAATTATTAGAAGACGCAATTATTATTTACAGAACGCAAAGAGCACCTGAACGTAGAGTGTTTTACATTGACGTAGGTAATATGCCATCACACCTTGCAATGCAATTTGTTGAGCGTGTAAAAACAGAAATACACCAAAGACGTATTCCAAGTGCGACAGGTGGATCAACAAGTGTTATTGATAGTGCATACAATCCATTATCAACTAACGAAGATTACTTCTTTCCACAAACAGCAGAAGGCAGAGGATCTAAGGTTGAAACATTACCAGGCGGTACTAACTTAGGTGAGATTGACGATTTAAAATACTTTACTAATAAACTTATTAGAGGTTTACGTATTCCAAGTAGTTACTTGCCAACAGCGGCACAAGACGATGCACAAACACAAAGCAACGATGGTAGAGTAGGTACTGCATACATACAAGAACTACGCTTTAACAAGTACTGTGAACGTTTACAAGCACTTGTAACAGAAGAATTTAATCAAGAGTTTAAACGTTACCTATTAGAAAAAGGTATGAATCTTGATGTTTCAATGTTTGATTTAAAACTTGAACCACCAATGAACTTTGCAAGTTACAGACAATCAGAACTTGACAATGTAAGAATTCCAACGTTTACACAAATTATGGCTGTGCCATTTATTAGTAACAGATATGCAATGAAACGTTTCTTAGGATTAAGTGAAGAAGACATGGCTGAGAATGAACGTTATTGGAAAGAAGAGAATGATGAAAATATTACTCCACCACCAACAGACGCCGCAGGTGAAATGCGTGGCGTAGGTATTAGTGGCGCGGCAATGGATGCAGACATAGGCGGAGCAGAGGACATTGATCCTAATGCAGAGCCTGATCCAGTTGCAGGAGGAGAAGCGACAGCACCTGACACAACAACAGGCGGTGGCGCAGGCGGAGCACCTGCTCCTGAAGTACCACCAGCATAAGGAATAAATAGTTACATGATACTAAGAGAATTATTTTATTTTGACAAAGAAACACTTGAACCAACAGAAGACAAGTCATATGATTCTGCTGACGATGAAGGTGTTGTATCAAGAGACGACACAAGAAAAACAAGACTAAGCCTACGTCAAATCAACAAAGCACGTAGAGCCGGTGAATTTCATAACGAAGAACAACAGAAAGAGTTACATTTTGTAAGACAGATGTACGGATTGGCATCACAACCTGAAGCATAGGAGATGATATGTCAACAGCATTCGTTGTTGGTAACGGCACAAGTCGCAAACCCATAAGTTTAGAAGCATTAAAACAGTACGGTCCTATCTATGCCTGTAACGCAGTTTATAGAGACTTTAGGCCAGACTATCTTGTAGCAGTAGATGCCAAGATGGTGCTTGAAATTTGCAAAACAGGCTGGCAAAAGCACAACAAAGTATACACTAATCACAATAAACAGTTAAACGATATACAAGGACTCAACATTTTAAACCCCAGTAAAGGCTGGAGTAGTGGTCCTACAGCATTAGATCTTGCTTCAGACCACGGACACGATCCTATATATTTGTTAGGATTTGACTTTAAAGGCACTACAGGCACCGGAAAAGGCGATGATAAGGTAAACAACTTATACGCTGGTACATTTAATTACAAGCGAGAAAACGACCCTGCAACATATTTTGGTAACTGGGAGCGTCAAGTAGGCATAATATGCCAAAGAAATCATAGAAAGAGATATATAAGAGTAGTAGCAGAAGGAGATAAATTCCTACCAGGAAGTCTAAAAAACTTTACAAATTTATCCCATGTAAATATCGAAGAATTTCAGAAAATCTTCGGTTAATTTCATTAAGGTTTCAAAATCCTGCGTTTTGAGCCTATATTCCACGTATTTTCCCTATTATATGTAAATATTATTGACAGCCTTACCAAACGTAAACTTATAGGAGGTACTACAATGGCAGACCGTAACAAATTCGAGCAAATGCTTGAAAAATTAGTTAACGAAGATAAGAAAGGTGCAGAAGAACTGTTCCATGAAATCGTCGTTGAAAAATCAAGAACAATTTATGAAAATTTATTAGAAGATGAGTTAGCAGACGAGTCTAAAGACGAAGACACTAACGAAGCAACTGACGAAGAAGTTGATGAATCTTCAAAAGACGAAGAAGTTGACGAAGCAAAAGACGAAGATGAAAAAACAGATGAGTCTAAAGATGAAAACGTTGACGAAGCAAAAGACGAAGACGAAAAAACTGATGAGTCTAAGGACGAAGAAGTTGACGAAAACTTTGCAGAAATTACACCAGAAGCAGATGATGACATGGGCGGCGATCCAGCAGACGACATGATGGCTGATATCGAAGCAGATGCAGATGGCGAAGAAGGTGACGACGACAAGGGCGACGAAGATATGGAAGACCGTGTTGTTGATTTAGAAGACGCACTTGATGACCTTAAAGCAGAATTTGAAAAAATGATGGGCGATAAGGAAGAAGGTGACGATGATGATTCCGAGGAAGCACCAATGGACGACATGGGTGACGACGAAGAAGAAAAGGAAGAAGAAGCAATTTCTTCCGATCTTAGCGTAGAAGATGAAGTACCAGCATTTGAAGGTACTAAATCACAAACTGAGCAAATGAGAGAGTATGTTGAAAAAGTTGCTGAGCCAAAAGGCGAAGATAACAAAGCAAAATCTCCAGTTGCTGGTAAAAATGATATGGGCGGTTCAGCGGCTAATATCGCAAAAGGATCTGCAGAAGAAAAAGGTGGTACTGTAAGTGCTCCTAAAACTGAAGATCATGGTAATGTAAACGTACCAGGCGGTAAAGCATCTAAGTCTATGTCAAACGCTAAAGGCCACGGCGCTGAGAAAAAAGGCGCAGGCGAAGCAGGAGCAGATAGCAATAGTGTTATCGGTTCTTAATTGTTAGGGAATAGTTGATGAACTTATTACGTGAGAACTTGACATTCGACCAGGCTCAGATTGTTCTGGAATCTACTGAGGACGGCAAAGACCTTCATTTAAAAGGTATTTGTATACAGGGTGGCGTTCGCAATGCGAACCAACGTATATACCCCGTAAGTGAAATTAGTAGGGCTGTCAACACTCTTA
>Ga0213867_1000403_pt1 | contig 19721 bp, 22 predicted proteins | sample PICome_12_FD_160120 | JGI IMG/M metagenome (GOLD analysis project Ga0213867, IMG submission 160120) | Coastal seawater microbial communities near Pivers Island, North Carolina, United States - PICO540 | ecosystem: Environmental > Aquatic > Marine > Coastal | place: USA: North Carolina... | reverse complement strand
CCAACATCTTTCTTTTACTCGACCACATACTTGGTAACGGGCAGGAGGAATTTGAACGCTTCATTAACTGGATGGCTTACATCTATCAAACTCGGCAAAAGACCAAAACTAGCTGGGTGCTTAGCGGTACACAGGGCACAGGTAAAGGTTTGTTCTACAACACAGTTATCAAACCGCTATTCACCGAGTCACAAGCCCCTATGCGAGCACTCGAATCTATCGAAGAGCAGTTCAACCTGTTTATGCGCAACGCACTCTTCTTAGTTGTTGACGAATTTCACATGGGTTCAGCTAAGACTGGTACTAGCAAAATTGCTGACAAACTTAAAAACTGGATTGCAGAAAAGAATGTGTCAATTCGGGCAATGCGCAGCAACAGCGTTCAAGTAGAAAGCTACTGCAACTTTTTGTTTTTCACTAACCGAATTGATGCAGTCAAAATCGACACAGGCGATCGACGTTACAACATCGCTCCCCGGCAAGACACTAAGCTTCTTGACGCGCACCCTAACCTACCAGACAAGTTGTACAACATGGACCACGAACTACGGATCTTCGCTGGTGTACTAAACACCTTCAAGTACGAAGAACGATTCATCCATGTACCTATCGATAACCGCGCTAAAGAACAGATGCGTACTGTTGGTATGACCGTATTCGAAGAATTCTGTAAAGCAATCAGCGACGGAAAACTCGCTCACTTTGCAGACATACTCGACATCAACACAGGTACCGTAGCTTTTGCTAACGAAATAATGACTGCTCAGCGTCTTGTAAAAAGCTGGATTGCAGAAGCAAACGACCCGTACGTCATACTGCCCACTGAACACCTACGAACCGTGTTCCACATACAAACTGAGCAAAACCCACGTCTCAGTCAACGTGAATTCATTAAACGACTACAACGCCACGGATTAGAACCTACGCGTAAACGCCCATACTCAGCAAGTAGAACCACAAGCGTTATACGCGGCATAGAAACAAAATGGAATATCGGTGACAAAGAGTTACAAGAAACTATAGACGCCCACTTCGAAGACGAAGATAGAAAGCTCTTGCGGGCTTAAATGTATTAGCTATACTAATAACAACGAAGCAGGAATATTCGTACTATGAATCTTACCCAGAGCCAGCGGCCTGATATAGACAAGGCCTTTGAAATACCTGAAGCACTCGGACCAGTTAAAGCATGGTCCTACTCCGCTCTAAAAGTTTTTGAAGAATGCCCCTACCGCACCTACATATCACGTGTGCGAAAAGTGCAAGAACCATCCAGCCCAGCAGCTGATCGCGGCACACAAATACACCAAGAGGCTGAAGACTACGTTAACGGCACGCTCGGTGACTTCCCACAAAGCTTAGCTAAGTTCCGAGACGACTTCGAAGAACTACGTAGCCTGTATGCAGACGCCAAAGTCGAACTCGAAGGCGAATGGGGTTTCAACACAGAGTGGGCACCTGTCGGTTGGATGGAACCCAAAACGTGGGCGCGTATCAAACTCGACGCCCTTGTACACGAAGACGAAAGCAGTGCCCGAGTCATCGACTACAAGACAGGCAAAAAATTTGGTAACGAGATCACGCACTCGCAGCAGTGCTTGCTGTATGCAATTGGTACGTTCTTTCGCTACCCACACCTCGACTTTGTACAAACCGAGCTGTGGTACTTAGATAAAGGCGAAATGACCACCAAAACATACACACGAGCTGACGCTATGCAGTTTGCTCCCGGCTTCCACAAACGTGCCATCGCCATGACAACGTGTGAAGACTTCGCGCCTACACCCAGTAAGCAGGCGTGTCGCTGGTGTTCATTCAAAAACGCCAATGGCGAAGAACCCGCTGAGTGTCAGTGGGGCGTTAGTTAATCCCTCTAGGTTGCTCCACAACTTAGTGTTTGCCCCGGTAGGTGAGTGGTCTACCGGGGCTTTTTTATATCTGGAGACAAACCATGAACCACGAACAAGAACAACGGGCCACGAGCCTTCTACTTGGCGGCATTACTGAAGATGTCGTCTTCGACGTGTTAGCAATGGAAGCTGACGCTAACGGCAAACCATTCGACGAGTTTCAGCTTGAAGACCTGCCTGTACAGATCAAACGGCTCAACGAACAAATCAAATCACAGGGGGAGGTTCCATGAGTTTTTTCTTTCGACTGCTCACCGTAGTCGAACTCATTCTTTGGCTAAAGCGACTTAAGGAGACAGACAGTGCAGATGTGGCACAAACGGGAAGACGGCACTCTAATCGAGTTTGTGATTGTGACCGACCCACCAGAAGCCCTGTATTGGATGACATACAAACTCAAGGTTGCGGACATCCGTCTTGTTACCAAAGTACCCAAAGCCGACAAGACTCACATCAGGAGGGAAATCTATGAAGACATTGTCGCCCGCGAAAGAGCGCCGCACACGAACACGGTATCTAAAAAGCGTAAAGACTCCGTCCGTGACAATGCTAAAGCCCGGCGGAAACAACAAAAAACTGGGTAGTAAAATTACGACGGGTGCTTGGGAAAACTCTGCTATCTACAGCTTGACCCTTGAAGAACGAACCACCTGCCCTCCTGACTGTGACCAATGGGACACGTGTTACGGTAACAACATGCCGTTTGCTGCACGTTACGATCATACACACCCCATGTTTCTTACCTACCTAGAAGAAAACATAAGCGACCTAATCAACAAGCACATATGGAAAGGGCAGCCACTAGCTATCAGGCTGCACGTGCTAGGCGACTTCTTCAGCGTCGACTACGTTAACTTTTGGAACGACTACGTAGTTGGGTGGGACATGCTCCACGTGTGGGGGTACACGCACCACGATCCACAGTCCGAGATTGGTCAGGCAATTATCCGCATGAACACAATGGACAACTGCTACATCAGATTCTCTGATTCAAAGTTCACAGCACCAATGAACCTACAAGCAAACGTCATTGCTTCAGCAAATGACAGACATACTGGCCTCATCTGCCCTGAGCAAAGAGGCATCAAACTTAGCTGCGGCGATTGCGCCATGTGTTGGACTAGCAACAAAGCCATTAATTTTTTGCAACATTAATATTAGCTGTGCTAATATTCTTAAACAGAAAGGTGCCATTAGGATTATGAAACCGTTCAAACATCAAACTACAACCACCGACTTCATCCTTAGTAAGCCCGGTGTACTCATTACCTCCGACCCCGGTACAGGCAAAACGCGCAGCGTAATCGATGCGTTTGTTAAGCGTGGCTTCGGCGACGGTCGTATGCTTGTACTCGCGCCGCTTTCTATCCTCGAAGCCTCGTGGGGCGATGACATACGCAAGTTCGCACCGCAACTGTCGTACTCAGTTGCATACGCCAAAAACCGTATAAAAGCGTTTGACGAAGAAACCGACGTCGTTATCACCAATCACGACGCGGTCAAATGGCTCGCGCAAAATCCCGGCTACCTAGAACCGTTTACCACTATCTGCATTGACGAGTTCACTGCGTTCAAAAACGCAAACAGCCAGCGCTCCAAGAATGCTGCAAAGATCATGAAAGAGTTTGACTACCGCATTGCAATGTCAGGTACGCCAAACAGCAATACCATCCTAGACGTGTGGCATCCAACGCTTTTGGTAGACGACGGCGAACGTCTCGGCAAACGGTTTTACAGTTTCCGTAGCGCGGTGTGCCAGCCTCAATTCAACGGCTTTGCAAACGTGTGGATAGACAGACCTGACGCACAAGAAATCGTTGCGTCTGCCCTCTTTGATATCAACATCCGCTTCTCTCTTGAGGAGTGCATCGACATGCCAGAGCAGGTTGTGTCGACACGTTACGTTGACCTCAACAAACAAACGATGGATGCATACAAGATCCTTGCTGAAGACAGTGTGCTTTACACACCACAAGGCACGATCAACGCAGTCCATGCCGGTGCCAAAGTTAAAAAGCTACTACAGCTGTGTACCGGTGCAGTCTATGACGAAAACGGTAAAGCTCAGGGCATACACGCTGAGCGTTACGACCTAGTAATGCAGCTAGTGCAGGAGCGTAAACACTCACTGGTTGCATTCAACTGGCAACACGAGCGCGACCACTTGGTCGAACTCGCTGAAAAGCTGTCGATTAAGTACGGCGTGATCGATGGCTCCACAGCCGCACACAAACGCAAAGACATCGTTGACCGCATGCAGGCGGGGCAGCTTCAGGTTGTATTCGCCCACCCGCAGTCTGCAGGACATGGTCTCACCATGACCAAAGCAACCACGGTGATCTGGGCGTCTCCCACCTACAACGCTGAGCACTACCAACAATTCAACCGACGTATCTATCGCGCTGGTCAAACCCAACGCACAGAAGTCATACGGATTGCTGCTCAGAATACATGGGAGCCTGAAGTCTACGACAAGCTCGAAACCAAACTAGGCCGAATGGATGAACTGCTCGGCATACTCAACCAAACCACATCGTTAAGAGAATCAGCATGAATATTAATGAACTAATAGAACAACGCGTAAACATCAAAAATCAAATCGATGAACTAAATGCGCAAATCAAAGACCTGCAAGAACAGATTCGTGGTAACGAAACTATCTTGCTCAAAGAGTTGGATGCACAAGGATTGTCACGTACAGCTAACGACAAAGCCTCCGTATCCATCAACGAGGACACAGTCCCCGATGTCACTGACTGGGATGAACTTTACGCCCACATCATTGACACCAAAGACTTCAGTCTTCTCCAACGCAGACCTAGTAGTACTGCATACAAGGAGATTCTCAAACTCGGCGAGAATGTCCCCGGCCTGCAGCCACGAACCGTTCGCAAACTAAATATGCGCAAACTCTAAGGATCAAGTTATGCCTAAATCAGCAGTAGCAGTAAAAGAATCAGCAGCAGTCTCACTCGTATCTAACGACGTTCCCGCACACGTGCGCGCAGCACAAGGTGCTGGTCGTGGTAACGAGGATGTCGGTAGCGCAATCGCAATACCACGCATCAAGTTGCTGCAAAAAATGTCTCCCGAGGTCGACAAGTACTCGCCAAAGCACATCGCTGGCGCAGACGTTGGCCACTTCATCAACAGCATTAGTAGCGAAGTCTACGGTGAAGAGCTGTATGCAGTGTCTCTCAAGTTCAAAGTAGAGTACGTTGTATGGCGTAGCATGGAAGCAGGCGGTGGCTTGCTCGGCAACTTCACTAACCAAGCAGATGCTGAAGCAGCAGTAGCCGCTCAGGAAAAGCCAAGTGAGTACGAGATCAAAGACACTCACTCGCACATCTTGTTACTCAAGAATCCTGAAACCGGTGACCTGTCCCATCCAATCATCATGGACTTTACCAGTTCAAAGCTACGTGTCTCACGCAGCTGGAACACGCAGATTGCCAGCAAAGGCGGCGATCGATTCAGCAGCCTGTGGCGTCTCAAGTCACAACCCGTTGAGTCGCGCACTGGTCAGCAGTTCATGAACCTCGACGTCGAGTGGGTTGGCTGGGTAACTGACGAGGACTACTCAGTTGCCGAAGGACTATTTGACCAGTTCTCTGGGTAATGAATGAACGAGCACGGATTCGTAAGGTCCGTGCATCGTCAGTTATCTCCTGACATTTTTGTCTGGAAGATAAACGACAAATATGCGGGCGGTGTGCCAGATGCGTTTTACGCTGGCCCTGCCCGTTGTTTGTTCATTGAATACAAATACGTAAAGCTACCTAAGCGAGACACGACGCTTGTCAAAACAAGCCTGTCTGAACAACAAAAGCTTTGGTTAGACAGGATGTCTGGTATGGACAAGCACGTAGCTCTAGTTATAGGATCAGTATTAGGAACAATAATAATTGATAAGGACTGGGACTACCCAATCCCGACAGAACTATTTAGACAGCACGCTATGTCTACTAAAGCTGTTGCGCAGTGGATATCAGCGTTCTGTTTGGACCAAGGCTATGACTACGAAGAAGTATTCTTCCGTGGCTGCTAATAATCTACGAGCTATCTGGGACATAAAAAAGTCCGAAATAGGCATTACGCAGACAGAAGCAGCTAAAAAATTGGGTTGGACGCAAGGTGCGCTTGCTCAATACTTAAACAACATTACAGAGCTTAACGCTCCAGCTGTCGTAAAGCTGGCAAATTTTTTAGGGGTAGACCCCCGCGAAATAGACCCAACTGCTGACTTTCATGACTACCCTCAGTATTTAGCCTTTCCGACAAGCCGCACATCTAAAGTCACAATAGACCTGTCGCGTAATTGGAAAGCAACTGTCCATGACGACGGATCAATCACGCTCACCCCCACTAAAAAGTGACACTTTGTGACAGTTCAAAGCTAAACAAAGTGAAATAACGTGTAGTTAACACCCTACTAAAGTGAACTAACGTGTTGATTTTATTAACATCGTGCCTGCGGACGGAGAAAATCCCTCTCTCTCCGCCAGTTCTAGCAAACCCTTGCAGCATAAGGGTTTCCGGGGGTATGCTGTTTCTTCTGTGACACAGGAGTGACAGTTGGCCACTATAATAAATAGAGACGGGAAGTATCTCGTCCGCGTTCGCAAAGCAAACTTCAAACCTGAAAACCGCACCTTCGACACACGTACTGCAGCCAAACAGTGGGCGCTTCAAACAGAAGCAGCTATGGCCAATGGATCGTGGGTCTCGGACCGTGAAGCACGTATCACGAATCTTGATTCATTATTTCGCCGGTACATCGCCGAAATTCATGGAGTAAAACCGTTTGGCAAAAGCAAACTCGCAACTGTAAGAAGCACAGCGCGAAGAGTCGGACATGTGCGTCTTTCTGACCTGACTCCTGACTTTGTTTTATCCTATGCAAAACAGCGTGCCAGCGAGATCGCCCCCTCTACCCTCAACCAAGAGCTAACCTACTTCGCACAAGCTATAGACGTAGCACGAACCTTGTGGAACGCACCGCTAAACGACAACCCTGTGCGCGCAGCAATCGGCGTCTTATCTCAGATAGATGTAGTGCAAGGCAGTAGAAAACGTAACAGAAGACCCACGGACCACGAACTACAAACCCTGCTTGACCTAGCACGGGGCAGCTGGATTAGACCAATGATCGAAATAGCTGTTGAAACAGGGCTACGTGAGTCAGAAATCCATGCACTTAAGTGGTCAGACGTAGACTTCGACCGTGGTACGTTGCTTATTCGAGACCGCAAAAACCCTAAACAAAAGATAGGTAATGACCAGTTAATACCGCTTTTACCGGCCACGAGGGAGGCGCTCCTACGTGAAATCTGTAGAACTGAGCAGGGTGGTAGGGTGTTTAAAGACGTGCTCCGCGCCGCAAGTATTAGCGATAAATTCGCCAAGCTGAGGAAAAAGGCTGAGATCATTGATCTGCGGTTTCATGACCTAAGACACGAAGCTATCAGCCGGATGTTCGAAAAAGGAATGACTATCCCAGAGGTCGCGGCTATTAGTGGGCACAAAACGTGGACCAGTCTAAAGCGCTATACGCAGCTAAGCCCTAAATCCTTGTCGACTGCGTTCGCAAAGCAGCCTGCATCTGATCAACCACTGCAGTTGTAGGAAACAAATACTTCTTGCCCCTCTTAACGTACGGAAGGTCCACTTTGTCGGCGTACAGTTGGTTGTAAAGTGTTGTTTTTTGGATCTTTAGCACCCCTGCTAACTCGCCAACATCCATAAAAGGCCCGTACTTTTCTAGCATCCACTCAGTCACAGGCTATTTCCTCTATCAAACGATCCAAGTACCAGCGAGCTTTCCGTAAGTCTTCGACTGGCTTCCCCTTGTATGACATACGCCAGACGTACTTTTCTACGTTGCCTTTAAGATAACCGATGAATTGTTCAGCAGACATCGACGCTTTGACTGCATCTATGCATTCAATGTCGCCGGTCTTATAGTGCGGAGGGTTGTTTACAGCATCCATATTGTCGTCCTGACATATGTTATTAGTATCACTAATTATATACTTCTTTTATTAGTGTTACTAATTGTACTTCTTTTTCTTCTTTTTACTACCCTTTGGCTTTTGGTTAATACAGGGTTGTCCGTTATGCATCACTTTTCTCCTTATCTCATGCCAATCATTAGACCGTTTACTTCGCCAATCTGGTCAGTTGTGCTACCGGTATCACTGTCGCCTACGCCCGAACTGCCAGTTCTAGTCATTTCCAGCTTCATATCAACCGTCCCAGTAGTAGGCCTACCCAACGTACCGGATATGGCAAACGGCATATACAGACTAGTACTAGCCTTAAAACGCGTTTCGCCTACTAGCTGATAGTTACCGGATGAAGAAACAGTAATCGTGTTACTCGTGCTAAACGAAGCGGCTGAGTGATAAACCGTCGTAGAGCTAGATGAGCTGTTATATATCGCATTGCTAATAGTAGCCGTCGTAGAGCCGTTACTAAGCACGTTACCTTGCGTAGCAAGACCGCGCTTGTCTCCGCTAAATACCATGTAGTACAAAAGAGGTGATCCTTTACCGCCGCCCGACGTTCCTACTGACGTGGGAGAACCAACAGTTGTTGCTGCAGTAGAGTTGTCCTTCATCCACATCTTGATGCTATATGTTTTGCTGTTGGTTGAATTAAACCAACCGCTCGCTTGCGCGTAAGGGATATGCCCTACCGTAGTGTGCGAAGTTGCTTCTAGTTGCGTCTCTAAAAACGTAAGCGTCCCGCCATTTGTGCCTGTATACGCGCCACCAGCAAACTGCTGAGTGGTAGTGTCACGGAACGACTGAATAACATTAACGTCACCAGTCAAGTTAGTGGCGTACACTGTAGTGCCAGACATAACTGTGGCACTAATGCTGCCAGACGTTATCTGGTTGGCTTCTATAGCGTTTACCTGAAGCGCGCCAGTGTTCGGATTAGACGTAAGCGTAGTGCTATCAATATTAAGACGGTTAGTGTCTATCGTGCCCGCAGTAATTTTGTCAGCAGATAGGCTGGCAATCTTCGCGTTGTCGATTGCAGCGTCGCCAATCTTAGCATTAGTTATCGTACCGTTCTTAATAAAACCGTCAGCGATATACACACCGGGCTGCACTGTTTCGCCGTTGATTGTCTGCTGACTGGTAATAACGCTAAACGGGACGCTAGGTGTACCCGTATCACTAGCAGTGCCCAACAATGCAAACCGGTCAGCGTTTACAATAAACTCACTAACGATATTGCCGGACGCCGTGGTTGTAGACGCCAAACCAAACCCGGCTACAGCCCCGTTTAGGTCGACCTTTACAGTGTACTGCGCTTCCAGATCCTCGCCATCTGCTTTGGTGTAAAAGTTCTGCTGCACAGCGGCAGTAGTCGCATAGTCACCAAGCTGAGACGTGGACACTAAGTCCGTCGTCGCCGAACTAATTGCGGAGTTCACGCCAGTCTCCGTCAAATAGTTAGTAGTCAGCGTTGCGGTAGTGACGTAATCGCTGAGCGCATTTGTCTGATCTGTATCGGTAACGTAGTCATCTAGCGCATTATTAAGAGCCGTTGTAGACACCAGCGTTTGCGTAGCGTTGCTTATCGCTGTGTCTGCCTCAGTCTTCGTGTAGTAGTTAGTCGTCAGGTTAGATGTAGTTGTGTAGTCGCCCAACGCTGTGTTCAGACCACTGGTAGAAACAAGGTTCTGTGTCGCCACACTGATGGCGCTATTTGTCTCTGTCTCAGTGAGGTAGTTGTTGGTTAGCGTGCTATTGGTTACGTAGCCGCCAAGCTCAGTAGATAAGTCAGTATTCGACACCAGACTTTGAGTCGCTGTGCTAATTGCGCTGTTAGTCTCTGTCTCAGTTAGATAGTTGTTAGTCAGCGTCGCATTAGTCGCGTAGTCTGAAAGCTCGTCAGATAAGTCGGTCGTTGAAACAAGACTCTGCGTCGCCTGCGAGATCGCGGTGTTAGTCTGCGTAGACGTCAAGTAGTTGTTAGTTAGAGTCGCGTTAGTCGCGTAGTCTGAAAGCTCCGTCGCCAACCCTGTATTAGACACAAGGTTCTGAGTAGCTGTACTAATGGCACTGTTGGTTGCTGTCTCGGTTAGGTAGTTAGACGTTAAGTACGACGTCGTCGGGTAGTTACCCAGCGTAGTGTTCAGGTCTGTAGTCGACACCAAACTCTGCGTTGCGTTGGTAATCGCAGTGTCTGCCTCGCTGCTGGTGTAATAATTAGTCGTCAGCGTTGAGTTCGTAACGTAGCTGCCTAACGCGTTTGTTAGGTTAGTGTTCGATACTAGGTCTTGGGTTGCTGTACTAATCGCGCTGTCTGCTGCAGTACGAGTGTAGTAGTTGTTCGTAAGCGTCGCAGTCGTCGCGTAGTCATCCAGCGTCGTGTCCAGATCGCTGTCCGTCACGTAGTCGACCAGCTCATCTGCAAGAGACGAATTGGACACCAAACTTTGCGTGGCCGAACTAATCGCAGCATCAGCCTCAGTAATCGTATAGTAACTGTTAGTCAGCGTAGACGTCTGAACATAGGGGTTCAGCGCAGTCGAGAGGTCTGTAGTGGACACGAGACTCTGTGTAGCGTTACTGATCGCGCTATCGGCCTGTGTGATCGTGTAGTAGTTACTCGTTAGTGTGCTGTTCGTAACATAGCCAGATAGCGCCGTAGTAGACACAAGGTTCTGTGTCGCTTGCGATATAGCAGAGTCAGCCTCTGTGCTTGTGTAGTAGTTGTTGGTTAGCGTTGAGGTCGTGACGTAAGGGTTCAACGCCGTTGCCAGATCAGTTGTAGACACAAGGCTTTGCGTCGCCGTACTAATCGCACTGTCGGCTTCAGTCTGCGTGTAATAGTTGTTCGTAAGCGTTGCGTTCGTTACGTAACCATTTAACGTCGTGTTAGACACAAGGTTTTGAGTAGCCGTGCTGATCGCACTGTTTGTTTCTGTCGCAGTCAGATAGTCATTTGTCAACGTCGCAGTCGTTGCGTAGTCGCCCAGCTCAGTAGCCAAATCTGTATTTGACACAAGACTCTGTGTAGCAGACGAAATCGCGCTGTCTGCTTGCGTCTTTGTATAGTGGTTCGTGGTGAGCGTGGCTGTTGTCGCGTAGCTGCCCAGAGTCGTAGTCAGGTCTGAGTCCAACACGTAGTCATCAAGCGTGGATGACGCGACAAGATTCGTGGTTGCCTGCGTAATCGCGCTGTTAGTCGCCGTCTCAGTCAGGTAGTTACTAGTCAGGTGAGATGACGTTACGTAGTTGTTAAGGTCGGTAGTAGACGCCAGCCCGGTTGTCGCTGTACTGATCGCGCTATTTGTATCTGTCGCGGTTAGGTAGTCATTCGTCAGCGTTGCCGTTGTCGCGTAGTCACCCAACTCGTCAGCCAAGTCAGTCGTTGACACAAGTGACTGAGTAGCTGTGCTAATCGCCGAGTTCATAGCGGCAGTGGTTGAATAGTTTGTAGTAAGCGTGCTGTTTGTTACGTAGTCACTCAGAGATGCAGTCGAGGCCAGCCCCGTTGTTGCAGTGCTAATAGCGGAGTTCATGTCCGCCGTCGTTGAGTAGCTAGTTAATAAAGTAGAGCGAGTAGCAGCGAGACCTGTGGTTGCATCATTTACAGTCGACTGTAGACCGGCAATAGCCTGAGCTGCTGCAGAGGAAGACGTTGCGCTTACTGTGTTCAGTTGCGTAATTGACGCAGAGTTCGCTGACACCACATCAGCGAGACTATCGTAGTCCCCGATCAGCTCCCAGTACGTAGTATTTGTAGGTAGGTTGCCCGATGTGCTCTGCTTGGCGCGGTACAAGCTATCGCTATAAGTAACCAAGTCTCCAGTCGAGTACGAGGTAGAGCCAGAGTAGGCTGAGACGCCAACAATGTCGTTGATCTGACTCTGCAGGGTGTTGGCGGAGTTCGTAATTGCCGTAGCACGGGCTGACGCTTCATCCGATATAGCAGTCGCACGGGCCGCTGCTTCCGCATTTACAGCCGTTGTAATCGCGGTACCCCGATTAGTCGCTTCGGTTGCTATTGAAGATGCTATAGCAGAGTTACGGGCCGTGACCTCATCGTCTATCGCGTTAGTAATCGCCGTAGCACGGGCTGACGCTTCGTCCGATATAGCAGTAGCGCGAGCATTAGCCTCTGCTGCAACCTGAGCCGCTACTGATCCAGCTACTGTTGCTGGCGAGTCAATTAAATCGATGCGGGTTGTCAGAGCGTTCGCAAGCTCAGACTCTGTTATAGCGCCTTCTATAATCTCAAGTATGCGTTCCACGTCCGTAGCAGTAGCTATCTGTAAGCCAGCTGAAGCGTGGTACGGCCCCGGCTCTTCGTTCGTGTTTACGTGTCTAAGCCAGTAGTACCGAGTAAGCCCTGCGCCAATTGGGTCTACAAAAGATATGCCAGAGCTAATACCGACAAACTGCGCGTCTCCAATTGTGTCAGCATCGAAGCGCCAGATCTCAGTAAACGAATGCCCACGGTACGTCGGAAGATCCCAATAGATCTGAGCAACGGCGTACCCGCCCGCTCCTGTTACGCCCGTAGGCGCAGTGGGCGTCTCTACATCTCCAGAGCTGCTAGTCTGCGGTGGGCTAAAGTCGGTGCTAGGCGCATTTGGATCAAAGGGCCGACTAGCTAGATCAACGGCAAGCCCTGTATCAATAAGCTCACGGAGGGTAATAGCACGATCACGAACATCGCCCCTTCTTCCCAGTCTGATCTCAAGTGCCTCAGAAACGCTTTCAAGGTATCTCCTTAACTGTGGTGTCACGTCCGCCGGTGGTTTCGGTATCCCCGGAACCTTAGTCGGCTTGATAGTGCGTACAGTCATAGGGCAGCTATCTCATCCATGCTCTGGGCGAGACATACCTCGTCGATTTCTACAGCGCCTTCTACCTCTACCTCCCAAACTTGGCCTACGACAGCAGGCAAACGCATGATAGGTTCACGCAGCGTGCCCGATGAAGCGCCCGAGGGCACAGTCACCGACTGCGTGTACACATTGTTCGAATATGAAAGCGAGTAAACAGCGATCTGTGTCCCATCAGCCCACACTCGCACTGTCACCGGATATGCTTGAGCGTGTACTGACACCCAACCCATGCTGACAGGTTTAGGCGTGACGTACTGTTTAGACTTCCATTTTAAGGTTTTGTTGGTCGTACCTCCACGGTACTTTTTAATCTTATTCCCTACTATTATGTATAACTCACCGTCTTTGGGATGCATGTATCCGCCACGCACCTCGCCTGTATAGCTGAGGTTGGACAGTGCCGCCTCCCCTGCACGTGGGTCGTACACAAACCCTCCACCATTCCAGAAGGCAACGTAGGTATTCTCGTACCTAAAGGCTCTGTATGTTGTGGGGTTGAAATCGTCGTTCCACTGCTTGGCAGAAATCAGACCGTTGGTTACTACCTCGCCTTCCCCGCCAGACACAGCAACTAATCCATCAGGACCGGCGTACAGCAGGTACTCACCCATGTCGACAACGCTTCTGTCATTGACGCAAGCCTGCGCTATGTCGAGCTTGATCGCTGTCATCGCACTGGGGTCAACGCCCGTTACAAAGTACGGCGCGCCGTCTGTAAGAGCCACAATACCGTTGGTCACTGAGCCAATCGCTACAATGTCCTCTTCAAGCGTTATCCGATAATCGATAGGCCATGCATGAGGTAAGAAAGGTTCACTAAGACAAAGACGTTTGCCTGTAAAACCAGCGAAAACGCCGTTAGCAACAGCAATAAGACCAACAAGCGGCCCATCAGGGTAAAGACTCGTGTCGTCATCAGGCGGGCCGATCCACGTACCGCTAGGTAACACTTCCCCAAGAGCGAACGACTCAGAGCTATCGTCATACGTAGTTGTTGCAAAGGACACCTCCGCTACAAACTGAAACGTCGTATTTGTACTACCCGTATTTGATCTATAGATACGCTTCTTCGCGCCTGTACCGAAATTGTAGTTGCCGCTCGGATGCTCCGTCGACGGCATAGGGATTGTTACTGTTTCTGTATCAGTACGCTCCAGCACATTACTCGCTGGGCTAGGCGGCCCCTCTTCGCCGAACGCAGTAACGAACGTATAAACGTACGCCACATCGTCAGGAGTCTGAGTATCGTCGGCAGTACCTGCCTTAGTAATGGTTGGAGCAGCTGATGGGGCCGGTACCCCAAGCCTAAAACTAGAAGCTGGATAGCTAGAGCCAGCAACAATAGTCGAGGCCGTGCCCATCCGTGGGTAGTCTTCCCCCGTCCAGTAAAGACGGTCTAATGTGTCAGCAGGTATTGGACCCTCAACCACGGACACTCCATCGTCGCTCCACTGCAACCAGTTGGTGTCACGATAGAAAAAAATGGATCGGCGAGATGTATTAGTTAGCGTAAACGTGTCGGAGTCTGAGGTTACAGGCGTCAATCGGCCTGCTTCAAAGTCTACGTTTTCTGCTGTTTGAGCAAACTGCTCGGATAGGAGCCTTGGGGAGACTCCGGGGGCGATACCACTAAACCTGTCGCGCTTGAAATACGCCATAGCTACCTCACTTCATGAGCAAGGTGACAATAAGCCCTGCCATACCGCCTAATAGCATTACCCCCAGAGTGAACAATCGCTTGTTCATTGTTTCTAGGGAGTCGTCAATGCGGTCTAGACGATTAAATATTGTCTTAGACCGCTCTTCACACATAGCTTCATGGGAAGCGATTCGGTTGATCGCCTCCCAGTATCGATCTATTGAGTCACTCTGACTCGATGACCTCGGCTGCGTCGTCACTGTTTTCACTTTTCACTCGCTGGCTGATTAGGGAAGCGAGGTTCGTGACTGACACTTCGTGGATCACGGCCTGTCTTCGAGCGCCAACCATCATGTCATTCGCCTGAGCATGTAGTGACAGCAACTCTTTTACCTCGTCAGAAAGATCGGCGATCTGGTACTCCACTTCGTCGATCGTTACAGTTTGGACTTGTGATCCATCAGTCATTTGCTAACTCCTATAGGATATGAACATCTACTCGATATTTTATTAGCTGTGCTAATTTTTGCAACCATTAGTTACCACCTAATGGGTTCGTAGCGTCAATGGCCATCCATAGATCATCCATGTCTCGCTCATATTTTTTGAGGCGCTCATTTATCGTGCTCAGCGCGTCCAACTTACCCGACACCCGCAGCTCTGTTTCGGACGACGTCTTCTCGACAGACGCTATCCGGTCTCGTATGTCGAGAAGCTCCTGCTGTGCGTCCATTATCTGCATAAGGTTCGCACCTAACTCAGCGAGCTTGCCTTGCAGATTCTCAACATCTGCCGCTGTCATAGCCTGCTCCATGTTCGACAGTTTGACGTCCATCGCTTGCAGTCGTGTGGCATTTGATTCTCTAAGGTCATCGAACCGCGTAGCCAAACCTTCTGCTTGCGCTGTAGCCGCGATCACCGCTTCAGACTGCTCATTCAATTGTGCAAAGAACTGGGACGCTGCCCAGATTCCGCCACCAATAGTTGAGCCAAACGTCAGTACAATAGCGATCCAAACGCCCTTGATGGACGTCCCGCCGACATTGACTTCTAGGTCTTCAAGGGCCATTTTCTAAACACTCCTGATAATTCTGGGCGAACCAACAACCGCCTTCGGGGCTTTCTAACCAAAAATCGTCTGTCTCAGCTCTGGTCAGCACGTCTTCTGCCGCTACAAAGTAGTTACCCACCTGCAACCCTTGAATGGTGCTACCGCCATCAAAAGATACCCATACAGCCTGCGTGTCTAGATCAAAGAAAACGGATGCCGCCTCTTCATAAGTAACGCGCATGTCATAGGCCATGTCGTTAGCTTGCTCTAGAAGCGTCTCGTCTCCCGCAACGGCCATATACGCTGCAGCCGTTTGTATCGCAGCTTCTGTATTTGACAACGCATCGTTGTATTCAGTGATGTCAGAGTCTGTAAGCGTGACATTGTTCGCTGCCATAAACTCTTGCAGCTCCATAGCTTCTCTATCATCGGCTGCTTGCTGAGCGTCTTGAGCCATTTCATTAACAGTGGCGACCATGATGACTTGCTGAGCGGCTTCTACATAGGCGTCGACCATCTCGGACACAACGTCCATAGCCTGATCGGCCTGATCTTGGAAGTACTCGTCTGCACCGGGGTCGTAGGTATAGGTAGCCGCAGCTACTGCAGCAACAGCTTGGTTGTATGCGTTCTGCTGCTCTGTAGTTATATGACCGTTTTCAGCCATAGCAGGCGCAATAGTGCCGTCCCATGCATAGGAAGAACCGCCAGCAATTGTCTTAATACCGTAAGCAAACGTGTCACGTATGCTCTGCGAAGTGTTAACCAGATCATCAATTTCCGTCGCGTAGAGTGGAGCGGAAGCGATCGCTAATGCTACGCTCATCAGAACTCTCACCATCATTGCTGTTACCCCCAAGTAATAATGCGTCGTAAAACTCCTTATCTTCGTGATAGTCTGGAATCCACATTTCAGGGTTAGACTTTACTTCCAGTAGCGCCGTCTTCCCCACTAGCAACCTACCGCCCCTAATAATCGGGCACGGAGTTGCACTCATAAACATAGCCCGCCATACCTGAGCGTTCTGGCACATCAAACTAACGGAGGCCACTTTCATCCCCATGTTTGAGAGCGTAATCGCGTTCAGTCTGCGGTTACATTCTTCGTCCTGTGTGTACTTACCCGACGAAATACCCACCGACATCAACTGCAAGCCCCCTGACAAAGACTTAAGACACGACTGCTGTCCGCTGCTCATAAGACTGGGGCTGACTGCTGTCGTAACGGGCATGGACCGTGAACCAGCGCCGTTGTATGTCTTAGTCACGTTGCCGTTGTTTGAGTTCGACGTGTTGAGGTCGCCTTCAATATTAGTGTCGTCACCCCCGCCCTCGAAATCAGGCTCGTATTCACCGTCGTCCCTTACAGGCGGTGGGTCCACTTCTGGAGCCGGGTCTATTTCTGGCTGAGCAAAAGCAAGGCTAGGTATCAGTACCAGTATTAATAGTCTCTTCATCCAACAGTTAGTTCCATCAACGTGAGGTCTGGTGTTAGCTCTCGCGAGTTCTCAGTCAGAGTTGTGCCGATAGCATCTGCGGTCTGTCGATTCAACAGGTGGGCATGTACTGGTGTGTTCGCTCCCGCCGTTTCTAGCGTCCAGCTAGTAATACCGATCTCGGTCCAGTAAGCGTTGCGGGCGTTGCGATAGTCTTCACCATAAAGGTAAGACTTGCTTCCGCTCGCGTCAGGCTTCACCAACCCTACCAACCATTTAGCTGTAGCCCCCTCCTGCTCACCAGCGTTAAGCATTAGCACACCGTCACCGTCAGAAACTCGCCACGCGAAACCGTCAGCCATTACTCGGTTGAAGTTGCCCCGCATGTGGTCGCGTTTCTCAAGATCGGTAAGCGTCCCGTACAGGTGCCACGGGTAGCTACCCGAATCTAAAGACGGCAAAGACGCCCAGAACAGCTCATTGAACTCGCCTTCATCAATGCTGGTTATTGTCTCGAAGGTAATCATAGGTCTGGCGGGTCCATTGGTACGCGAGCAAGAGAGGGGTCTCTGGCAATGTCTTGATCCACCAAGTCTTCCATGTGATGCACATTGGCAATAGTAGCCTCCATATCGTTAACCCCATTGACCTTGACTATTGGAACCCTAAAAGTTACTGGCAGTTCCTGAGTTATGGTCGGAGAAGTAATGGTCCCCTCAAGATGAGTATCATCAGCCGCAGGTGTGTCGTAATGAAGTGTTCTACTCATGGCGTTATCAACTTGACTGTTATGTTCCCTGAGCCATCCCACTCAGTATTAATATTGGTTCTCTGCGTGGTACTCATTCCGCTACCTACATACCAAATCCAACGCCTTTGATAACCGCCTGCAATTGTAGTCGTGCCCCCTGCGGAAGTAAGAAGGGTAGTTAGAGTCCCATTGCAGGTCATTTCAACCGATGACAACTCTGTCGCCCCTATCGAGTTCGCAGTCGAGTGGCTCATCTCTACATAAAAGTATGTATTACTCCCTGCACGAAATATGTATAGCCCAGTGATCGTTCGCAGAGTGTTGCTTGCGTTATAGAAAGCGGTTGGGCTACGGGAGCCAATAGCGGGACTTGATGACCGAAACCCATAGTACGCACCTACGTTCGGGACACTGCTAATTCCCTGCGTAACGACAATTTCCTGACCAGCACTAGCGCCATACCACTCGCTGAAAGACATAGTGGCACCCGAAGCCTTACTAATAAGACCCCGAATGTCTGCATCATTCATCGAAGCCGACGTGCCCGTAGACCCGCCAGCCTCAACATGAATGTCGTTCAGCGATATAGCGCCAGAGGTTTGGAGAGCCATTAGTCAGTCCAGATAGCCGCGCAGATATCCTGTACGAGTTGATCTTCACCGGTAACGTCAGTAGCCGCTGATGACTCTGTACCATCTTCAGCAACAGTCACAGTATTGCGTGACAGGTTTTTTACGACCGAGCTAGTGACAGGCAGGGCATCGTCTGACGAATCGTCAAAAGTATGCTCATATACCACCATAACTCGTGGATCAGTCTCGCCTTCCATTGCCGGATAGACTTCTGCTCGCTGTACTACTCGCGTGTTAGTTATTGCCATTTTCAAGCTCCTCAATTCGCTTGGTTAAAGAATCAATTGTTTGTTGCTGCTCTTTCATCGCTTCGATGAGAACACCAACCATGTTTCCGTAAGACACGGTCTTTACGTCTTTCTCTTCGTTGTACTCGACAACTTCGTTCAAGCCAGCGGCTTCAACCTCTTGCGCGATGACTCCCATGTGACGCTTGGTTTTGTCTTGATGATCCTTGCGCGTGTAGGTCACGCCGCGAATGGCGCACACTTTGTCGAGCGCATTTGCGATTGGCTGTATGTCGTCCTTGAGCTTGATATCAGAATAGGCAGTGATGTTGCCTGACGCAGTAACCGTTTGATTCTGCGCGTCGATGTCAAAGACTAAGGTTTGGCCGCCCGTGCCGTTGTTCCGCTGGGTATTTGTCTCTGCGTAAAAACGGAAGTGACCATGATTGGCATTTGTTGCAAAACACAGACCGTCGAAATACCACATTTTGTGGTTGTGGTCTGAAGCCGTGCGGAAGTTAATTGAGCCATCATTCAGGCTCATGCCTAACGACCCATTCCTTGACGGCAGGTTAATCTGGGTTGGCGTAAGATCACGAGAAGAATTTATGACGGTAGTACCGCCAACCTGAAGGACGCAGCCCCCTTCTAAATTCATCGTAGCCGCAGAGCCGTCTACGAAAATTAAAGCTGAGCCTTTCCCGTTACCAACTCTGAAATCGCGGAAGCGAGTAAATCCGTTCGCATATCCACGATAATTAATCCACATGTCTGCGGCGTCAGAGAGACTGTCGTACTGTCCATTTAAAGTATTAGGATTTATGTCGGACTGGTAAAAACTGCTCGATTCGGTCCTAAATTTAGTAAGGTTGACGTTATTCAGATTGCGACTAGTGTCTAGGACAGTCGTGCCTCCTATAGCCAGAGCGATAGTGCTACCAAGCTGACCGTCGCCGCCTGAAGCAAGGTTAATACCCCCGTGATTAGAGATCGTTGCTCTTCCAACGTCACTGCTGTCTCTGAATATGTACCCATTATCTGAGCCAAAGAAAGTTCTACCGCCTCCCTCAAAGTAGAAACGAGCTTTTCCTCCCGTATCGTACATCCAGTCGTTTGTTTCAAACCGCGCACCTGTGTTTGAGTGACCTAATGTGGTGTTTTGCAGAACTCCGGCTTGTGTCAAAACTGCCGTGTTGCTT
>Ga0213867_1000402_pt1 | contig 19724 bp, 30 predicted proteins | sample PICome_12_FD_160120 | JGI IMG/M metagenome (GOLD analysis project Ga0213867, IMG submission 160120) | Coastal seawater microbial communities near Pivers Island, North Carolina, United States - PICO540 | ecosystem: Environmental > Aquatic > Marine > Coastal | place: USA: North Carolina... | reverse complement strand
TAGTACTACTGGTACACTAGTTGAAGAAGTGTAAGATTTGTACTTGTTGAAACAATTCATGTTAGTTAATTTATCTTTCATTATTTCATACACTTTATCATGATTGTAAGTAAATGTTTTACCATTTTTGAATTCAACATTGATGACAGTGTTTTTACCGATTAGTGATTGTCTTATGACAAATCTTTTAGAATTTAATTGCATAGAATTTAGATTTAATTGTTATTATTATTTATTTTTAGTTACATTATTATTATCCATTTGATAATTTAGTTTGTTTGTAATGAGTGTAGTTTTGTTTACTTGTTTATAATTGTTAGTATGTATTCCGCAATGTCTCATTGTGTATAACTTATTTACATTTATATTATCCATTTGAATTGTAAATCTGTTTGTAATATATAGTAATATAGCGAGTGACATTGTGTCATATGTATATGTCATTGTGTCATGTGACAATAAGTCATGACAGTATGTCAGAATCCGGGGAAAAAGTCTAAAAGATGGGGGCTTTTACGTCGTTTTCACGTATATATGACGGCGAAACATGGGAAAATGGGGGAAACCCGCAAAAGTAAAACCGTTTTTCTAAAAGGATTACAAACAAAAAGAGAGGTTGCAACACTACTACTCTATATACGTAATTACTTATGACAATAGCCTATATAATAGTATAAGTAAGAGGCTAATGTCACTCAGTTTATAAAAATAAGAGTAAATCCACCTTAAAACCTGTAAGTATATATTATATGGTACGCACATGTAAAACATACTAAAAAAAACAACATGGCAATAATTTATTCTTACCCTGAAATAGGAACTATAGCGGCTGGAGATCTCATGCCAATAACAGACGTTTCAGACACTCAATTCCCTACTAAATCTGTAACACTAACAAAGCTAGCAACCTATTTTTCAGCTCAATCAGTAGCTGGTTTAGATCCTCAACAGTTAGTTACTTTTGATGGTGGAGGCTTAACTTCACTTGCTGCAGGCACAGCTGGACAGTATATGTTGTCTCAAGGAGCAGGCGTATATCCCACGTGGAACGACGTGCCTTGGATAAACTTAAGTCAATATAACTTACCTTATTGGAACGGCAGTTCTTTCACAAACTCTATAATAAAAGTACAACCTAATCAAAGTTTACCTACAATTGAAGTAGGTGAAACAGGTGACTCGTCTACTAAAATGAAAATATTTGGTGGTTTAGAAATAGAACCAGCTCAACCTGATTTTACAAACGATAAACAGTTTATAGTAAAAGCAGATAACAGTGGAGGTTCTCAGCAACCTAAAATATCTGTACCTTCTAATTATGATAGAGTAGGTATTAACACTTTAAATCCTAACGCGGCTCTTGTTGTTGGTCCTGGAAACCAGACAGATGGTAAATTGCTAGGTATAGTAAAACAAACAGGTGTTGATTTTGCTTATATGTACTTCTCTAATTCAGTTGGAACAGGTAATCAAGTACAAAACGGAATTGTATACGAATCAAATATCGTAGGTGTTGCTCCAGAGCAAAAAGGAGAGCGTATATCTTTCTTTACGCAATCACCAACAGGTGGAAATTTCAGCCCACATTTTGAGCAAGGTAGAAAACAAAACGCAAGTGGTAACATCCCGTTTAACTATGTGGCTATTCCAAATGCTGAAGAATTTGAGCAAGGAAATATTTCAACCGCAACTGACAGTTATAGTCATATACCTCAAGATGGACTATACGTAGATCAAGGCGTAGTTAAGATGAAGCGTGTTGGTATGGAAACACAAACAAGTATTATACTCGCATCACCTGACGGAACAAAATACAAAGTAACAGTAAATAATACAGGAGTTTTAACAACAACAGCAGTGTAGCATGGCAAAAATTTCATCGTACCAAGTAGGAACACCTGATGGTTCAGATATTATAATCGGTACTGATGTTCAAACAGGCCAGACTAAAAACTTTACAATCAATGCTATTGGTAGCGTGGTTAAAGACTCTAATGTTAGTTGGCAGTTTCAAACTCAATCACACTTAGGTGTACCAGAAGCTAGTTCTATATACTTCCCTAACTTTGGTGGTGATAATACTTTATTCTCTAATATAACAGAGTTAATGATTACACCACTAATGGCTAATGGAACAGATTCTTTACCGTACTTAGAGTCAATGGTTGGTGAAGATATATTAATTCAAAATAGAAATAACCTTGGGCAGTTTGGTGTTTTTACATTAAACTCTTTAACATTAGAAGCTGTTTCTGGAAACTACTTAATGGAGTTAAGCTTTATAAGCGGGAACGGTGGTTTACAATTTAAACAATATTATGGTATAGAGCTTGATCAAATACAAAACGCAGATAAAACATTTGTATACACACAAGCAACTCCAGCCACAGACTGGGTTGTAAACCATAATTTAAATAAATTTCCTTCAGTAACAGTGGTTGATAGTGGCAACACAACGGTAGAAGGCTCAATAACATATAACAATCAAAATACAGTAACACTTTCTTTTTCTGCTCAATTTTCAGGAAAAGCATATTTAAACTAACAAACATGGCAATAAATTTTTTAACAAGCGTTAATTTTAACGAAAACGAATTATTAGGAGCTGCAATGCAGAACTTAGCAACGGATCCCGCGTCTGGAGTTTTAGGACAGCTTTATTTTAATACATCAGATGATGTGTTGAAAGTTTGTACTGTTGCTAGCACTACAAATGCCACGTGGGTTTCTGTAGGTGGTGGTGTTGAAACCATAGGTAAAGCAACAGGTACTAATCCAATAACATTAAGCGGGACAACAGATGTTTTAATTGGAATTGATCAATCAGGTCCAAGTGGAAATGGTTTCTTAAGTTCTACAGACTGGAATACATTTAATAGCAAAACAAGTAATTTAGGTACAGTAACAAGTGTAGGTTTAAGCATAGATAATAATGACGCGTTAGATATAGCCGGCACTAATCCTGTAACTGGTTCTGGTACTATAGACTTAGAATGGCAAGGTGATTCATCAGAAGTTGTATTAGCTGATGGCTCAACAGCAGATTATACCTCAGGTACAGTAGAATCTGTAGGCTATACACACGCTGGAAATGCGTTTACTGTAAGCGGTCAACCTATAACATCTTCGGGAACAATTGATGTTACATTAGCAGGTAGCTCATCACAATATATAGATGGCGCTGGTAATTTAGCAACATTCCCATCTACAGATAATTACAACTACTGGACTTTATCAGACGGTACTAATACCACTAATATAACTACAACAGCCACAGCTTTATTTAAAGGAACAAGCAACGAGGTTGATGTAGCTGAGTCTGGAGGAACATTAACAATAGGTTTACCTCAAGATGTTACAATTAGCCGTGACTTAACTGTAACTAAAACAGCAACAGTAGATTCTTTAAGTATAACACAAAAAGGAACATCAGCTGCAACAGCAGGTTCTGATAGCGCAACTACATTAGCAACTAAAGGTTATGTAGATAGTTTAACAAGTGGTCAATTAGTTTACGCTGGCGGTTATGACGCAAGCACAGATCCACCAACCGGTGCATCAGTATTGCAAGGTTACACGTATGTTGTAACAACAGCTGGTAGCGGTGCGGGCGGAACATACTGGTCTACTCCATTAGCTATAGGTGATTTAATTATAGCTTTACAAGATAATCCAACTGCTGAAGCAAACTGGACAGAAGTTAACAAGAATGTTACAGAAGCTACACTTACTACAATTGGTGAAGGAAATGTAAATGTTGGTACTGCTACAACAGTTACTTACTCTAATGGTACAGCGACTGTTGGTGTAGATTACACTGCAACTACTGGATTAGTAGCTGCTGCGCCAAGTGGTAGCGGAAGTCCAGACCAAGATGATTATGTTTTAGTTGGTTTAGATTCTTCAGGATCAGGACAAACAGTTAGTTATGCTTTAGTTGATTTACCATTTGTTACAAGTGTTGGTTTATCAGCACCTTCTGCGTTTACCGTGTCAAACTCTCCAATATCAGGCGCTGGAGGTTCTGGAAATTTAACATTTACAGGTGCTGGAACATCAGCACAATATGTTGATGGTACTGGTGCTCTTCAAACATTCCCATCAATACCACAAGGTGATATAACAGAAGTAACAACTTCAGCACCTATAACAGGTGGAGGTTCATCTGGTAGCGTTGATATAGCTATAGACGCGGCAACAGCGTCAGCAATTGGTGCAGCACGTGTTGTTGCGGGAACAGGTATAACTGTTTCAGTAGCTGGCGGGGTATTTACAGTAAAAAACTCTGATCCAGGTTCTACAGCTTCAAACGGTAAAAGATACTCCCTTGGCGCAACATCAGGAGCAGTAACTGCAAATGGTCTTGTCGGTGGTGAAACAAGTTGGACAATTAACACTAGTACAGATTTAGGTAAGTCAGATGCTAAAGACGTACAGTGTGAAGTGATTAGTTCGGCAGGTGAAACTGTTTATGCGCAAATAACAAGATCAAGTTCTAATTTAACAATATCATTTAACGGTTCAGTAACAAACGGTTCTTACGAAGCTGTTTTAATATCAATATAATATAATGCCAAAATTTTTAAATTCCACACAACTAACGGGGGATTTTACAGCTAATACAGACCAGTTCTTTATAGATAAAAGTACTGGGCGTATTGGTATAGGAACTACAACCCCAGGAGCTCAAATAGAAATAGAAGATTCTAGTAATAACACTTCTGGATTAAGGTTTAGTGCGGTTGGTACTGGTAACCAAGATAATGTAAACATGCATTTTCAAGGTACAGCTGGTAGTGCTCCATTTTACATATCAAGAGCTCAAACCGGTGGTGCTGAAATACAATTACAAAGAGATGGTGATATTATATTGAATGGTAGTAATGGAGATAATTGTGGCATAGGAACAACTACGCCACAACAAAAATTGCATGTTAATGGTAATATACTCTGTGGAAGTAATATGTATTTTAATACCGGCACGTCTAATTATATATCAGGATTAGGTGGAGGTTTAGAATGGTACACTGATAGTAACAAAATAGTAGACATTACTTACAATGGAGATGTGGAAGTTACAAATAACTTAGACATAGGTAATAATAAGCAATTGTCTTGGGGAGCTTTAGGAGGTGTAACACCCAACATATACATAAGAGGAAATCAAGCATCTGCGCAGAAGGAGCATCAAATTAATTTTGGTTTTTTTAAAACAGATAGAATAGAAATGTTTCAACAAACTGCAGCATCTAGAGTTAGTTTGATAGTAGGTGATAGTCAAACGATTCCTGGAACTTCTTCTTTGTATGTAGCAGATGAATTTAGTGGAGATCCAAGTAACAACGTAGATGGTAGTGTTGTTTTTAAAAACACCTCAACATCTAGTACTGGTAGCGATCTTGGTCAAAGTTTAGATATTGTAACTAATAGTACTAAAGCAGTTAATGTTATATCTCAAATTAGATTTGGCCGAGATAAAGGCATGACAAATGGATATAACAAATACACTGGAGCCATACAGTACACGTCAACCAATAGCACGTCAGAAGAAAAATTTGATTTTAAAGTAGCTCAAAATACTTTTATGAGAGCGTCAGGTCTTCCTTCTAGTGGCATAAGTGGAATAAAAATAGGTGGTAATGTAAACACCCAAGTTGGCTGGATAGATTTGTATGGAGACTCTGGTAGCGCTGGAACAGTAAGACCATTTTTAAACGTACAAGATACAGACCTTGCTCCAACATTAGATTTAGGAAACCCTGTTATAAAATTACAAAATCCATTTGATGCTACCAACGGTAGATATATGATGGTGTTCCAAAGGTATGGAACAACCAGTAGCGTAAGAGGTTCTATATTGACAACTAACTCAGGAACCACATATAACACAACTTCTGATTATAGACTTAAAACAGACGAAAAAAGCTTTAACGCTTTAAGCTTAATTGAACAAATACCTGTATATGACTTTAAATGGAAGTATATGGAAACTAGGGATTATGGTTGCCTTGCACATGAATTAGCAGAAGTTATACCAAATGCTGTTACTGGAGAAAAAGACGCTATAGATGATCAAGGTGAAAAACTTTACCAGCAAGCAGACTATAGTAAAATTGTGCCTGTTTTAGTAAAAGCAATACAAGAACTACAAGAAAAAGTAAAAACACTTGAAAACAAGTGATGATATAGATATACCTGCTCGGTCAGAGCAATAACCAATATTAATTTAAAACCAAAACCAATGACTTATTTTTATTATAAGACCAGCACTTGGGGTAACTCCAACCCACAAGTACCCGAGGAAACCAAAGACTTTTGGAAACACCTTGTCATGAAAAAAAACTGGAGAATTGTTCAATTACCAAATGGTTTCTACCAAACAGAGTATAAAGATCTAGAAGATAAATGGATCGACGTTACGCGTAGAGAAACTTTAGAAAGTGCAGAAGCTGCTATTGATGGTAGCATCGGTCACTATGAAAAGAAACTAGAGTTTATAAAAGGACCTAAGGTAATTAAAACCTTTGAATAAAATAAATTAAATCTAATCAAATCAAATTATGTCAGACAAAATTGTCAAAAATCTTAACTTTGGCCAAGATGCTAAAGATAAGGTATTTAAAGGAATAGAAAAACTCACAAAAGCTGTTAGCTCCACATTAGGAGCTAGCGGCCAATGTGTTATACTTGAGAATGATCAAGGAAGACCCATAATAACTAAAGATGGTGTAACAGTAGCAGAATCTATTGTTTTGCTAAATCCAGTTGAAAATATGGGCGCAACATTATTAAAGCAAGCAGCAAAACAAACAGTACAAGATGCTGGTGACGGGACTACAACCGCTACAGTTTTAGCTCACGCTATATTAATCGAAGCTAGTAAAAAAGACGCTAGTATAAGAGAAATAAAAGAAGGTATAGAAAAAGGTGTAGATGAAGTTATAGAATATTTAGAAAATAATTCTATTAAAGTTTCAGGTGACATGATTGATCAAGTTGCGTCTATATCTACTAATAATGATAAAAAATTAGGAGCAATAATCGGTAAAGCTTTTAAAGAAGTAGATGAAACCGGTGTTGTTATAATGGAACCAACGACAAGCGCGGATACCGCGGTAGAGATTGTAGATGGTGTTCAATATAATAAAGGACTAACTAACGACCATTTTATAACAAGTAAAGAAAAAAGAGTTTCAGAGTTAGATAACCCTTGGGTTTTAATAATTGAATCCCCAGTAAACACAGTAAGACAAATACAATCTGTGTTAGAGTTTGTTATAAAAAACAATAAACCTTTACTTATTATAGGTGACTTAGAACCGCAGGTTGCTAATGCTTTAGCCATGAACAAAGTAAAAGGTAATATTAAAATAAATGTTATAAACGCTCCTACTTACGGTGTTAATAAAAAAGACACGTTAAGTGACTTATCAGTGTTAACAGGTGCAACTGTTATTAACGAAGATTTAGGTGATGATCTAAATATTATACAACAAGAGCATTTAGGAACATGCATAAAAAGTACTACAAATGATCACGAAACTATTATACAAGTTGATACATCTAATAGCGAGATTAAACGCTTGGTGGAAGAAGTTAAAAGACAATTGCAAGAAGCTGGTTCACCGGGTGAAATCATTCAGCTTGAAAAACGCCTTGCTCGTCTCGCCGCTAAAGTGGCTGTTGTCAAAGTTGGAGCCAGCTCAGAAGTAGAACTAAAGGAAAAAACAGATAGAATAGAAGATGCTATATGCGCAACTAAAGCAGCTATTAAAGAAGGTATTGTACCAGGTGGTGGAGTTGCATTATATGATGCAGCTTTATTTATAAAACCTAAAACAGAAGGACACGCGGCTTTAATACAAGCTTTAAAATATCCTTTTAAAACAATACTAGAAAACGCTGGGCTAGTTGATTATAATTTACCTTCAGGAAAAGGTATTGGTATAAACGTAGTAACCGGTGATGAGGTTAATATGATAAAAGAAGGTATAATAGATCCTTTGCTTGTTACTAAGAGCGCTTTAAAAAATGCTGCTTCAGTAGCATCTACAATACTATCAACAGACTGTGTAATTAATAACTTAAGAGTTGGAGATGAAAGCAGTAGGTAGAAATATTTTAATAAAACCTTTTAAAAAAGGTACGGAAAAAACTAAAGGAGGTTTGTTATTGTCTGAAGTACAAAGAGCCGATGTTAGATATCATAAAGGAAAAGTGCTTAGCGCTGGTGATCAAGTGTGTGGCATAAAAGTAAATGATGAGATATTTTTTGACAAAAGCTCTTATCATAGAATAGATATAGATAATGAAAATTATTGTATCGTTAAGGACACGGATGTTGTTATAGTTTTGTAATGCGTATAGATCCTAACGATATAAAAGAATTAAATTTACTTAAACATTATAGGATAATTAGAAAGTGGGTTTGCAAAAATAACAACCTTACAGATGCAGAGTTTGAACTTTTAATATATCTTGATTGTAAAGGGATGTTTACCAAGCATGATTTTGAAATTGGTACTTACTCTTATAGTTGGAATAATAGACGCTGGAACAAGTTGTTAAAAGAAGATTGGATATCGGTTTGGAGAAAACAAAACCGCACCACTCAAAAATATAACATATACAAAGTTTCATTTAAGTGTAAGCAACTTATTAAAAGAGTGTACCGCATTATGCTTGGGTTAGAAGATATACCCACAAGTGAAAAAAGAAATTCTATAATGAAAGGTAAAAGCTATATAGATAGAGTTTTAATAACATCTATATACAACGTAAACAAAGATAAAAATAGATAAATATGGGTGCAATTGGATCGATAGGACGCAGGTCAGGAGGCAAACCAAATCTGAGGGGTATGTCTGATGAAGACCTACAAAGCAAGTTAGATAAATACTCTAAATTAAGAGGTAAAAGCAAATTTTTTGACAAGGTGTATGAAAAGTTTGGGGCTCAATATCAAAGTGAAATAGATAGAAGATCTTCAGCAGCTAATGCAGCGTCTGCCGTAGGAGATTTACAAGGTAGCTTTACTGACTTAGGAACTAGAGTTTCAGAATTAGAATCAAAAGTTGGAGAGTTAGGTAGTGATCCTACGTCAATAGAATCCGCTATTGAGGAGCCAATTGCAGAAGAACCGGTTGTTGAAACTCCAACAGTTGGCGCTCCAACTCCTGGTAGTTCTGTAGGTTCTCAACGAAGAACATCTAAAATAAATACATTAACAGGGTCAACAAACAGCATTGGAAGCTTAAGCAGTGGTTCAATGTTTTCACCGCTATCTCAAAAATCAGCTAATGCTATTTATGGTAGTGAATTAGAAAGAAATAGATCATTAAAAAGATAATCATGGCAAAACAATGCAATTATAAAAAGAAAGGCTTTAGACAAATGAGTATGGAGGCAGATCCATATGAGTTAGATTCTATGAATACTAACATGAGTAAGCAGAGTAAAACTACAGCTGAAGCTATTTACGGTAATCCACAAGGCGCTATGATGGTTGGTAATGTTCAGTTACAACAACATGACACTACCGCTTATTCAAAACCAGCAGGCGTAATGCAATCGTCTAATAGTTTTGGTTTTGATAGTTCTATACCATCTTTTCGCCAGCATACATTGCCAGCAGTCACTGTTTCTCACAATTTTTCTGGCAGCGTAGGAAATGTTCAAAACGCTCAACAAGATACTAGTGGATACACAGCTACTAGTCCAGCACTTGGTGGTACACTAACTGGTGACACCGCAAACGATGTAGCGTTTTTTAGTAGCACAAATAATGAAGCTAATGAAACAAAAGGAAATACAGGTTGGGCTGCTGGAGCTTTATACAGAGACAAAAACACGTTAACAGCAAAAAAGGAAGCCGCAGAAAAAGCTGGTAGAAACAAGAAAGCTGCTAGAATACAAAAAAGGTTGGATAACTTTGAATTAAGAAATGACACTGATAAAAATACTAATCCTACCGGGAAGTTTAATGAGTTTACTAAAAAGATCAGTGACGGTATAGGTGGATTATTTAAGAAAAAACCTTAAAATTTAAAAACAATAAACATGCATAAACCAGGACATTACGCAAACGACCCACATGCAGAAAAGATGGGTAAAGGAAAAGTTGGTATAGTAGGTGAATCTGCTATATGGGACGGACCACTAGATCAAAGAGGTAGATTACACGCACCGGGCTCAAGCTCAGGTATAACAGGCATGCAAGTGCAAAAATACCCTTCAAAATACGTGGCTGGACCTATAACTACTATAGCTAAACACGGGTAAAAATGACAACGGCAGATTTAAAATTATACGCCATGAATGGCGGAGCTATGGCTATATCTATGACGCAAATCGATATGATACTTAAAATAACTTTATTAGTAGTTACTATTGGTTATACAATCCATAAATGGATAAATCTTAAAAACGAAAAATAATGAAATACTTTACATACGAAGAGTTTGACTCCCCTGATATACAAGGTAGCGGGCAGATGATGAATAAAGATTTTCTTTGTATGTTAGATAGTATTAGAGAAGAATACGGAAAGCCTATACGTATTAACTCTGGTTATAGAACAGAAGCTCATAACGAAAAAATAGGTGGTGTAAAAAATTCATCACATATAAAAGGTTTAGCAGCTGACCTAGACTGTGAATCAAGCAAAGAAAGATTTGAATTAGTCAGCATATGTCTTAAGCATGGTATAAAAAGAATAGGTGTAGGAAAAGGTTTTATTCATATAGATATAGATGAAGATAAATCTCAAAACGTAATGTGGACTTACTAATGGCAAATAAATTTAAAAAATCAGATCTAGCTTGTAATAAACCAAAGAAAACTCCTGGGCATAAAACAAAGTCTCATATAGTAAAGGCTTGTAAAGCTGGTAAAGAAAAAATAATTAGATTTGGACAGCAAGGTGTAAGCACTGCTGGTAAAAAGAAAGATGCTAAATCAAAAGCAAGGCGTGCGAGCTTTAAAGCTAGACATGCTAAGAATATAAAGAAAGGTGTGTTCAGTGCCGCGTACTGGGCTAATAAAGTAAAATGGTAAATTATGGCAAATGAATTCCCAAAAATAGATAAAAAAAACGAAGGCAAATTTAAAGCTTGGATTAAAAATAACATGAAAGGCACAGATACTTGCGCAGCCGCTAGTAAGATAATGTCTAATAAAGATGACTATTCTACAAACGTAGTTGAAATGGCAAACTATGCTAAAAACATGGGTTGCAAATCTAAAGGTGGGGTTAAGCAGAAATCAGATGGTGGTGAAAAAGGTAAAAAGAAATTACCTCCGTTTTTAGAATACGACGATAATGGTAATGTTGTAAAAAAGAAAAAATAATGGCTTTTAAGATGAGAGGACCAACTATGTATTCGTATGGAGATTCTCCTAGCAGTAGTGTTGAAGTTAAACCTTCACAAGTTAATTTTGAAGTTCCAGGACTAGCAGAATACAAAGAGCACGTATCTAATACTCCCCAGTTTGAAGAAGGAGGTGGTATTATAAGTAAATTAAAAACACTTGGTAAAAGGATTGTACATAATACAACGGGGCCAAATAACCCATTAATGAACACTGGTGGTGGTGCTATAGATTTAATAGGTGGTAAAGGTGCTTATAAACTTTTATCAAGAGGTTTTGCTAAACTAGCTACTAAACAAGCAGTAAAAAAAGGAGTTGGAAAAATAACAAACTAAAAATATAATTATGGATAAATCTTGCTGTGACTACGAAAAAGGTCATTACGGAAAATACACGGGGAATCACCCTCATTATGCTAAACATGATCAACATGGACATACACATGTAACAGACTGCAATGCTGCAGCCGCTGAAAGAGATGACAAAGCTCATATGGATTATTTAAAAAGAGACATTCTTTATGATAACTCTCATGGGCATAGCGATGAAAAAATGACAGCTGACGAGAAGCATATCTCTAAATTAGCTGGAGATGTTAAATATGATGAATCACATCACTAATAAATAAATAAATTATGGCTTATAAAAACGATAGCAATATAGCACATTGTGGCCCAGCTCACCAAAAAAGTGAACCTGGAGCACCAAAAATTCTAGGAGCAATAGCTGCTAAAGTGCTTCCTACGATTATAGCTGGTGCTGTAAGTAAAAAAATGGAAAGTAAAGATGAAGGCGGAGTTAAAATGATGGGTGGTTCACCTATATCTAAACACATGCAAGGTGGCGCTTATTTTTCTGACATGCCTATTGTCTCAGATCAAAATCCCGATAAAAAAGGAGCATAATGGACAAAGGTTTAGGAGATTTTATAGAAAATAAAATAACTCGACCTACAGGAATTAAAGCTGCTGTTAATATGTTATCAGAAGGGCTTGGTATTCCTTGTGGTTGCGAAAGTAGAAAACAAGCATTGAATAGAATGCTGCCTTTTAATAAAAAGTAATATGGCTTTTAAACTAAGTAATCCTCCATACTCTGAGAATATAACACCTATTTATGAAAGAGACTTAGGGCCTGGTGTATTAGGTGAATCACTTAAAAATCAAGTGATAATACTTAATGACAAGCTAGATCCTAAATTTCATAAAGAAGTTGAAGGACACGAAAATGTTCACGTAGCTCAAATGAAGTCTGGAGATTTAGATTACGATGATCAAAACATATATTGGAAAGGTGAAACAATACCAAAGCATAGTGCTAGAGCTATGTCGGGTGATCCTAAAAAATTAGGATACGAAGCCCAAGCTTACAATATCTCTGGCACAAAATATAAAGATAACAAATATAACGTATAAAATTAAAACTATGGCATTTAAAATGAAAGGCATGGCGCCGATGGGAGAACCAATCGGAGCTGGCATAAACCAAAAAAAAGCCTCTAAAGGTAAAGTAAAAAGACAAGTAAGAAGAGCGATGCGTAAAGGCTACGATTACACTGTTGATAAAAATACTGGAGAAGTAACGCGTGGAGATAGAGTTACTGATGTTAAACTAGATCCAATTGGATTAGGGTCAACTGGTAAAGCTCGTAGACAAAGAGCTAAAGATGTAGCTTCTGCATATGAAAATAATACATCTATAAATGTTCCCGCAACTGGAAAAAGCTCGCAGATAAGGGGTACACGAGATGGTTTGTTTAATGTTGTTAACACAACAATATCCCACGGATCTTTCGACGATGGTGTTAGAACAATAATGAATGATCCAAATGATGGACCTAAAATGAGAAACTCATCTTACATAAATCAAGTTAGTATTGAAACAGGTGGTAATTATCAAGTAACTGACGAAGATAAGAAAAAAATCGAGGCATCTAAGAAAAGATTAAAAGCCGAAGCTACAGCTAAAGCTGAGCAAAAAGCTGATGATGATGTTGCGGCAAAACCGTTATCAAACAACGAGACAAGAGAGTATTCAGCTAGTGCTACTAATATTAGACAAGCAAAAACGCCCGAAGAAATAGAAGCTTATAAAAAAGCAAAAGCTAACAGAGGTGATGGTTGGGGTAGATTTAACGTAACTGAAACAGGTAATGCTAAACGTAGTAGAAGAGATCCAAGCAAAGTTGTACCTATAGAGAAGCAAGGAATTGTTCCACTTACACCAGAAATAACCTCTACTCCGCTTGAAATACTCACAACAGTTAAGGCAGATGAAAAACCTAGTGGAAATATTAGTGGTGGAGCTATTTATAAAACTAAAGATAAAAATAAAACAAAAACTCGAAAAGATACTGCTTTTAGAGATGTTAACAATGACGGAAACGAGGTTACTAGACTCATTGATAGAGTAGGTGATAATATAGAAAAAGGAAAAAGAAAAAGAAAAGTAAAAAAACAAACCAAAAATAAATCGAGAGGTAATTGTCCTCCATGTCCTCCATGCGCTTAATATGAGTATCAAGGGTTATAAAAAAGATAGTCCCGACGTTAATAAACCATATAACGTTATTCAAGGAGGTAATATAACTATGAAAGGTGTTGAGTTTAAAGTAATTGGAACTGATGATAGAGGATATACTAAAGTAATGTATCCTGGTTATGATTATATATTTCCAGGAGCAAAGTATGTTGTAGAAAAAAAAATGTAATGTCAGATAAGAAAAAAAAGTTTAGAGATACTAAAGTAGGTCAATTTTTATTAGGTAAATCAGGTCTTGTAAATGCCATAGGAGATGTGATGCCAGATAAAGGTTTACTTGGTGTTATTAAAAATTTAATATCTAATGACAAAGAACTACCTCAGCAAGATAAAGTTATAGCGTTAAAACTATTAGAGCAAGATATAGTTGAAGCTCAAGAAATAAGTAAACGCTGGAACAGCGATATGAAATCAGATTCATGGCTTAGTAAAAATACTAGGCCTATGACTTTGATATTTTTAACAATATCATTAATAATTTTTATACTATTAGACAGCTTTAATATAGAGTTTGGTATTGATAGTGGTTGGATTGATTTGCTAAAATCATTACTTATAACTGTTTACGTAGCCTACTTTGGTTCACGTGGAGCGGAAAAGTTTAAAAGTATAGGTAATAATAAATAATAGAGTAACTAATTAAATTTAATAAAATGGCTAAAATAAAAAAAGCAGAACTAGAAAAAGTTGTAAAACAACAAGAAACATTAAAAGAACTCTTAGTAGGAGTAGGTGGTTTAGAATCTCAAAAACACTCATTGCTACACAGAATAGGTATTTTAAATGAAGAGATAGAAAACACTAAAAAAGAATTAGAAGAAGAATATGGTGCTGTAAATATAAACCTAGAAGACGGCACTTATACTGCGATCGAAAAAGAAGATGGAAAGTAAAATTAGAAAAATCAGCATAGGCTCTGATTACAAAAATGATGCAATGCATTATTCTGTGGGTCAAGAAGTTTATGGTGGTCATACTATATCTGATATCTTACTAGACGAAGATAATTCTTATAATATTTACATAAAGAAAAATAACGAGGTATTGCCATGGAAAAAGTTTAATCCTAACATGGCTATATCCGTTGAATATGATTTACAATATTAATGAAAGCTGTTTGGAATTTTCTAGTAAAACCTATAGATGATAGGTATGATAATTCTATAAAAATAAACGATAAAAATTTAATACTAAATACTAGTATTGAAAAATTTAAGTTTATAAGTAATAGAGCTATTATAGTTAAAACACCTAAAGCTTTTAATACTGTTTTAAAAGAAGGTGATGAAATAGTAATACACCATAATGTTTTTAGAAGATATTATAACCAAAGAGGTAAAGCTGTTGATAGCAGTAAAAAATTTATAGATGATTTATTTTTTTGTCAACCTGATCAAATATATTTATATAAAACAAACGATAAATGGAAATCATTTGGTGATAGATGTTTTGTAGCGCCTATAAAAAATAAAGATCCTCTAACGCTAGATAAAGAGCAAAAGAATATTGGTATACTAAAATATGGTAATAAGCTCTTAGAGACAAGGGGAATAAGCGAGGGAGATCTTATAGGGTTTCCTAATATGAGAGAGTTTGAGTTTATAATAGATAACACGCGTCTTTATTGTCTACATATAGACGACATTTTAATTAAATATGAATACAAAGGAAACGAAGAAGAATATAATCCAAGCTGGGCAAAGAGCAGTTGAGGAATTAATAAAGGTAGCTAAAGAACCTATTGTAGATTCAGATGATGATATATCGGCTGATCGTTTAAAGAACGCGGCTGCAACAAAAAAACTAGCTATATTTGATGCGTTTGAAATTCTTCAACGTATACAAGAAGAAGAAAATATGTTAAATGAAAAACCTAAGAAAACAAATGAAAAAGTTTTTAAAGGTTTTGCAGAAGGTAGATCTACATAATGTATAATCAAGAATTATACAAAGTACTAAAAGATCACGTTAAACCTCATATTCTTACTAAATTAAATAAAGGTAAGAAATGGAAATACGGTTATAACGAAGAACACGATATTGTAGTTATAAGTAAAAGTGGCCAAATAGGTGACATATACGAAATACAAAATTTAAAAATAGCGCTACCTAAGAAGTCAGATATAATTAAATTTAAATCTGATAAATGGACAAGAACAAACATACCCGAAGAGTTAAAAAGAATAAAAACAAGGTTTGACTGGGAAGAATATCCTATTGAATTTAAAGAGCACTGGTATGATTACATTGATAAAGAGTTTACAAGGCGTGAAGAAGGGTTTTGGTTCTATAATAAAAATTTGGCTACTTACATTACTGGTACTCACTATATGTACCTGCAGTGGTCCAAAATTGATGTTGGGAAGCCAGACTTTAGGGAAGCAAACAGATTATTCTATATTTTCTGGGAAGCTTGCAAAGCAGACGCCAGAAGTTATGGAATGTGCTATCTTAAAAATCGTAGATCGGGATTTTCGTTTATGGCCTCAGGAGAGGTGGTTAATCTCGCAACTATTAATTCCGATTCACGGTACGGAATATTGTCCAAATCTGGGCCCGACGCAAAGACAATGTTCACTGATAAAGTCGTCCCAATATCGGTCAATTATCCGTTCTTTTTCAAACCGATACAGGACGGTATGGACCGTCCCAAGACCGAGCTTGCCTACAGAGTACCAGCGTCCAAATTCACCAGGAGGAAACTCCTCGCCAACGAGACCCAGCAAACCCTTGCCGGACTCGATACCACTATTGATTGGAAAAACACGGGCGATAACTCCTACGATGGGGAGAAACTTAAACTCCTCGTCCACGATGAATCCGGTAAATGGGAAAGGCCCAACAACATCCTCAACAACTGGCGTGTTACGAAAACCACCCTTAGATTAGGTAGTAGAGTAGTAGGTAAATGCATGATGGGATCAACTAGCAATGCGCTAGATAAAGGTGGAGAGAACTTTAAAAAACTTTACTATGACTCAGATGTTACAAAAAGAAACGCCAATGGACAGACTCGCTCAGGATTATATAATCTGTTCATACCTATGGAATGGAACTACGAAGGATACATTGATGCTTATGGCTTACCTGTATTCGATAACCCAGAAGAAAAGTCTTTTGGACCGCATGGGAACGAAATAAAATTAGGTGTAATAAATTATTGGCAAAATGAAGTTGATGGTTTAAAAGGGGATCAAGAAGCTTTAAACGAGTTTTACAGACAATTTCCAAGAACAGAGCAACATGCTTTTAGAGACGAAGCAAAATCTTCTTTATTTAATTTAACTAAAATATACCAACAAGTTGATTACAATGAAGATCTTAGAAATTCTAACGTACTTACAAAAGGTTCTTTTAGATGGGAGAACGGACAAAAAGATACTAAGGTTATATTTTATCCAAACAATGACGGTAGGTTCTTAATTAGTTGGGTTCCACCTTTACATCTACAAAATAATGTAGTATTAAAAAGAGGTGCTAAATATCCTGGAAACGAGCACGTTGGAGCGTTTGGTTGTGATAGTTACGATATATCTGGTACTGTTGATAGAAGAGGATCCAACGGAGCATTACACGGATTAACAAAGTTTAGCATGGAAGATGCACCCGCTAATCATTTCTTTTTAGAATATGTTGCTAGACCTCAAACAGCAGAAATATTTTTTGAAGATGTACTTATGGCTTGTGTTTTTTATGGCATGCCGATATTAGCAGAAAATAATAAACCTAGATTATTGTATCATTTTAAAAGAAGAGGTTACAGAGGCTATAGCATGAATAGACCTGATAAATTAAAATTATCAATAACAGAAAGAGAGATTGGTGGAGTACCAAACTCAAGTGAAGACATGAAACAAGCACACGCCGCGGCGATAGAAACCTATATAGAATCTCATGTGGGATTATTAAAAGAAGGTTATGGAGATATGTATTTTCAAAAAACGCTTAACGATTGGGCTAGATTTGACATAAATAACAGAACAAAGCATGATGCGTCTATTAGCTCCGGCTTAGCTTTAATGGCTTGTAACAAACATAGATATAGACCAATAGCAGAAAAAATAGTAAAATCAGTTTCTTTGGGTTTTAAAAAATACGACAACAAAGGAGATACTTCAAAAATAATTAAGTAAATGAATATATACACAAATCCTAATAGTTCTTTCCCAAGTCAGGTAGTACCAGATGAAGAGAAAAGCACACAAGAATATGGATTAGCAGTTGCAAGAGCTATAGAAGGCGAATGGTGGGCTGGTGATAGAGGTATTGGAGCAGGAGGAAGATTTGGAACAAACTGGCAATGGTTCAATACATTAAGGCTTTATTCTAGAGGAGAACAATCTGTACAAAAATACAAAGATGAGTTGTCAATCAATGGTGATTTAAGCTATTTGAATTTAGACTGGAAACCAGTTCCTATTGTTTCTAAGTTTGTAGATATACTTGTAAATGGCATGTCAGCTAAAGTTTATGATATAAAAGCTTTTGCTCAAGATCCTGAATCGGTAAAACAAAGAACTAATTACGCTGCAGGTTTAATGAGAGACATGTACGGAAAAGATCTTTTAAATGAAACTAAGGAAAAAACTGGTTTAGATTTTTTCACAGTAACAGATCCAGATTCTCTTCCTCAGTCTCAAGATGAAATAGATCTTCACATGCAACTTAGTTATAAGCAAGCTATAGAAATTGCTGAAGAGGAATTAATTGAAAATGTTTTGCAAAGAAACAAATATCAATTAACAAAAAGAAGAATAATAAATGATTTAGTTGTTTTAGGTATAGGAGCCAGTAAAACTAGTTTTAATTTATCAAACGGAATAACAGTTGATTATGTAGATCCAGCTAATTTAGTTTATTCTTATACAGAAGATCCTAATTTTGAAGATATATATTATGTTGGAGAGGTTAAGCAAATAAGTTTAGAAGAACTAAAAAAGCAATTTTCTTATTTAACACCTGAAGATTTAAAAGAAATAGAAAAATACCCAGGTAATTCTAATTTTAGGAATAATTACTATGGCCAATACGATAACAATAACACTGTAAACGTTTTATATTTTGAATATAAAACATATCAGGATCAAGTTTGGAAAATAAAAAGATCTGAAAATGGTTTAGAAAAAGCATTAGAAAAACCAGATACATTTAATCCACCCAAGAATGATAATTTCGAAAGAGCATCTAGATCTATAGAGGTTTTATATAGTGGAGCTAAGATATTGGGCATGGATAAAATACTAAAATGGGAGATGGCAAAGAACATGACTAGACCATCAAGTAATATAGCTAAGGTTAATATGAACTATAGCATTGTTGCTCCTAAAATGTACAAAGGTAGGATAGAGTCTACTGTTAGTCGTATAACTGGTTTTGCAGATATGATACAGTTAACTCATTTAAAGCTACAACAAGTGTTATCTAGAATGGTTCCAGATGGAGTGTTTGTAGATGTAGATGGATTGGCGGAAGTTGATTTAGGTAATGGAACAAACTATAATGCGCAAGAAGCGCTAAACATGTATTTCCAAACTGGTAGTATTGTAGGTAGATCTTTAACACAGGAGGGAGATCCTAATAGAGGTAAGGTACCTATTCAAGAACTGCAAACAAGTAGTGGTAATGCTAAAATAGCTAGTTTGATTCAAACTTATCAATATTATTTACAAATGATAAGAGACGTAACCGGATTAAACGAGGCTAGAGATGCTAGTACTCCAGCTGTAGGTTCTTTAGTTGGATTACAAAAGTTAGCAGCGGCAAACAGCAACACAGCAACTAGACATCTAATGCAAGCTCAATTATATTTAACA
>Ga0213867_1000401_pt1 | contig 19725 bp, 11 predicted proteins | sample PICome_12_FD_160120 | JGI IMG/M metagenome (GOLD analysis project Ga0213867, IMG submission 160120) | Coastal seawater microbial communities near Pivers Island, North Carolina, United States - PICO540 | ecosystem: Environmental > Aquatic > Marine > Coastal | place: USA: North Carolina... | reverse complement strand
ATTTACTACCGAAGGATTCTGCCTCTCGGACTCAAACGAACACGAACCATAGCATTCAAATAAGAAACTTGGAACGGATACATGTACGAAATAAGAAGAAACCCATCCTCCCATTCCACAGCAAGAGCAGCAGCAGCAGCAGCAGTGATCGAATAAAACCTCCAACAAACGTCACTGCAGCATCCGTGTCCATTGCATCGTGTATGAATGCCAATGCTTCGATTTCTTCTTCTACTTCTACGAGTGATACATGCACTGCCAACGATTGTCCTATCGATCATGCAGAAAATGTTGTGAATTTGCCTTCCTCCTTGCAACTGTCCATGAAACCATCCAAGAAAAAAAGATTTGCCAATGTACCCGCATCCATTCCCGCATGTACTTTTCAAACGTATGATAGTGTAATTCCGTCACCGACGAGTACAAGTACAATTCATACAAATGTTCGTACGGATGATGGACCTCTTTCCACCTCTAGTGATGTTGTCGGTACCAGCGTTAGTACCCAAGTCAATGCCAATCTTTCAATGAAAGATGATGGTTCAGTATCAACACATTCCAAATATCTCAAAGACCAACGTGTCACTGATGCTACAAATAACAATATCAAGCAACAGAAACTAACACCACCAACAAAACGAAACTCTGCCATAAACGATAACTTTGTTCCCTTGAACTTAAAAAACACTGCCGGATCCTGCCGAGGTGCTGCCAAAAGGCAGAAATTAAAGGACAAAAAGAAGAAGATGCAAGAGCAACTATCAAATTCCATTGATAACAGGCAACATTCTATGCGATATCGTACACTTGCCCATGCCAATGTCGATCCCGTAGATGATTACCTTGATGGCACATTTCACAAACACATAGTTCAATGTAAAGGAAGCACCACCACAAACGCAAAGTCAAAATCATGCTCATATCCACACTGCATACGGCACAATCGACGGTGTAAACTTCATACAGTAAAAAAATCCGGTCCGAATCGCGGCCGTAAATTTTATACTTGCTCCCTCCCGCGAGGCGAGCAGTGCGATTACTTTGTCTGGCAAGAGGACACCCTCCAAGCTGCTGCTACTGTTGCTAGCTTGTCCAGTAATTATACAGGACGCCGTGTACGTGCATATACGCGCATAAAATTTCAAGATATGAATATGAAGGAATTAAGGATGGAATGTGGGAAGCGAGGTTTGCATAAGGTTGGGAAGAAGGTAGAGTTGTTGGCGAGGTTGATGGTTTGGGTGAGGGATGTGATTGTCAAGGAGGGGAGTGACGTTTGTGAGGAGAAGAAGCAGCAAATTGATGATGAATTGGAAGTGGACGAGGAGGAAGATAATGGGAGTGTTGAGAGCGAGGACGAGCTGGAGTTTATAAATGACAATGAACTCTCCTCCCTCTGGAATTCTTCTTCCTCTGGCAGCATCATACCTCTTACTCTTAATGACCAACCATCATCTGCAGTCACCACCGACACAAACATGAAAACACTTCTACACCAAACACTCCAAACCCACTTTCATCATACCAGCTTCCGCCCAGGCCAGGAATGGGCCATTACTCGCTGCCTCAATCATCAACATTCTTTACTAGTAGCACCTACTGGCAACGGTAAATCCTTATGCTATGCGTTATCTGCACTGTTGCTGTCTTCCCAGTCTCAGTCTGAGCACAAGGGTATCACAATCGTTGTGAGTCCTCTGTTGGCGTTGATACAAGATCAAATGGCGAACCTACCACCGAGCATTTCTACCGCATCCTTAAGCGGTCCTTTAAGTCAATCGGACGTTTACTCAACATTGGAAGATATAATACATGATCGTTTACGTATATTATTCGTTTCACCGGAACGCTTGACCAGTCCATCCTTTGCTAGATTCATCCCTCGAATACGACATCTCGTGCGACTGATATGTATCGACGAAGTCCATTGTATGAGTCAATGGGGACACCACTTCCGACCGAGTTATTTGCGTTTAGCTGGTGTAATAAAGAAGTTACAACCTCAATCGCTCTTGGCCATGACAGCTACTGCTTCTCAGGAAGTAATACAAGATGTATGTCGAATGCTAACCATTCCAAAACGAGCAGGTGGCGTATTGGTACTGGATTCCAATAGAACCAATATACAGTGTCATGCAGTGGTGTGCAGTAGTGATGAGGATCGTCGCTCTAGGTTTATGAAGTTAATTCAAAAGGGAGGTCTACTAGAGAGTGGTTCGTTGATTGTATACGTCTGGCGTAAACGAGATGCAGAAGTATGGATGGAGTTAATCAATGGCACTCCCGGTGTGCGCGGTGGTGCTGTATGTTACCATGGGGGGATGGATGCTTGTCAACGGCAAAAGGCTCAAACGGCTGTGAGTTTTATTGTATTTTATTATGGATATCCAATGATGGATTAAACGACATTGGTTTCTTACTTAATTGCCTCATTTCACGATAATAATGATGAAATACAAGTTTATGCGTTCAAGAGCACGGATATGCGTCGCAACCGTCGCATTCGGTCTTGGCATTGACAAAGCCGACATACGTGCCGTAGTCCACCTCTGTTATCCTCAATCTCTCGAACATTACTTGCAAGAAATCGGTCGTGCTGGACGAGATGGTCATCCTTCCACGGCATACGCCTTGCTTGTCGAGGAAGAAGCTATTTCGAGGCATTCTTTGGCGCATTCGGATGGGATTGGGGAGTGGCAAGTTCGTTGTATTTTGTTGTACGTACAGAGAGCGGCGGAAGAAGGTTTGGAGGATTTGAGGAGGAGAAAGATGGAAAATGTAGTGAATGAGAGTGAAGATGACGATGTTGTAGTGCAAAAGTTAGACGTGGGTGTTAACGTCAAGTCCATTGTAGAAGCTGTCGATGCTAAGTCGGAAACAATTGAGACGGTATTTTCCATACTGGAACAGTATCCTTATACCCAGCAGGAGCAGATGGAGGAGAATTATTCGCAGGAGCTACAGGTACGATTACTCAACTTGGAAGGGATCGTTTATGATGAATGTATAATTACTTTGAAGCAAACATTCCTTGAAAAATTGGCCAAGACGGAACCAGTTATTCGAGCCATTCAACACTGCGGTACCAAACTAGAGTCTACGGAAATAAACGATATTCTAGATTCTTCCGGCACCGGTGGAACTGCGATTCAAAAAGGATTTCATGCGTATACTTTCGGAAGTTATAAATTTTCCGTGTGTCGTTGTATAAAGTTCATTGGAATGCATGCGGAACCGCGTCATATTTTTGCGGCGTTGAGGAGGTTGCAAAATGCTGGTGCTGTGGAGTTGTATATGGATACATGCCGCTCGAGTATGGGTAAATCGTTTCATTTGCGACTATTGACAATGTATAATAATGAAAATGGGAATATCAGTGGTGTGGCCTTATTTCAAAGTCCGAAACATGTAGACGAAATTTGCAGGTTCATATTGCAAAGAATTGAAAAGCAGGAACGTGTTTGTGCGGAAAAGGTGGAACATATTCATTCGTTATTGCAGTCTTTGGACAAAAAGGGTAGTGACGAGTCTGTTGGTGGCGAGGAAGAGAAGCAAAAGCTGTTTCGCTCTATGGTTTCACGTCGTTTAAGTGTCGATATAGCTGGATCTGGAGGACTGCAGTCGACGTACGATGGTGATCACGATGGTGCAACAGTACATGATGAAGACCATAGTTTTGAGAAAAAGAACAAATTTGATCTGACAGAGGAAGGTTATAACGAGGATTTGACCTCAAAACCATCACCGATACACGAAGATATAATCGAAGTGGATGCTAAAAAGATTTGGACGGATTGTCGTAGTCTTTTAACTGATCCATCAATGTCAATCCGACGGCCGCATCCCGCCGTAAACCCAATCACTAGATCTGATGTGGAGATAGAATACACGTCTCGATGTATTGCCAAGGTTTTGCACGGAATAGAATCCCCTCGAATGAACTACGGTAATGGATGGGGTCAACATTTACTTTGGGGGAAGTGGCGCAAGTATCGCTTTTACAATTTGGTTGATATTTTACGAAATTATTTCGTATCCCAAAGAGATGAGTTGTGCAAATGCATGTCAAATTCAAGTAATAGGTAGATCTAGTATACTTTTAAAAATATTAAATAGAGTCGCTACGGCTTTTTGAAGACTTTTTAAGTCGATGCTTCAACCACTACTCTAATGTCTAAATTTTATGAAAACAGACAAGGAGCCTGCATTGATGACGATAATTGATAACGTAGATACCTTTAGAGGTATTTCTACACAAAAGATAGAGAAACGAGTACTTTTACCGAATCTATCTCTATGTTGCGTTATGTAATATTGTAAGCATATTATCGTAATTGACTAAGAAAATGCTGAAAATGTTATTAGGTGGGTCTCTTTTCTAAGACCGTAAGCGATTTTTGCGAGCATCTGCTTATCAGTGGAGTAACGTCGACGGAATCAAAGTCTTTTCCAACTGTTCATATTTGTTTATTTGCGCGTATCCACGCGAAGATTTACATGTAGATCACCTTGTGAACCTTTTTCAAAATAGAAAACAAGTTGTGTTGAGATAAAAGTATATCTCAAACCAATCATTAATCCTGACCTTTATCGCGAATGAATTACATAAGACATAAGTAATGCATCATCTAGCGGGGTTCGACCATGACGAAATCGCAAGTGAATTGAAAACAAGTTTGAATCATTTTTTCTATAGACGGGAGATTCTTAAATTCAGAGTAGAACGAAGAGCGCTGTCTAAATTTGATAACGTTTATTTCTTCATCCCAAAACCCCCCATCGTAATTCAATTTTACTCTGGCTATATATTTGTGCAGCAGAATAACATTTCCGTCTCCATCCTGATCAAAGCAGGCACCGCACAGTTTTACCTCCATGAAGTAATTCCAAGTCGCACAAGAGAATAATGAGTTGAACTTAATTATGCCGTTTCATTTTCCTTCGCAAATACCTCTTCCAAATCCTCTGCACTGAATCCTTTTTCACACGTTAGCAAGCACTGATGTATTCAGGGACTCCTACAGCAAGCTCTTAAGTATAGATGCTCAATAATTTTGCAATGCATATCACAGTCAACACACATCTCACTTCCATCGTGCATTCTAGAGAGCCGACTTGTTTCCCAATTCTAAACAACCACGCCTGACTTCGAAATTACCTATCGAAAGGACGAAGTTTACGCGTACAAGCTGCCTAGAGTGAAAAGGGTCACTTGTATTAGTATCTTCTTATGAATGATTTAGGCCTTCTATCTTTTTGAAATCATAATAAATGTCACGCTTATCTTTATCTCTCTGCTTTCGTACGGTTCTTACTTGTAATGAAAACGAGGTTCAGTGCTTGTGTTAGTCTCTCGGCAAAAAACTGGATGGTACTTGGAACAGCTCTTGGAAGTCTGTTGAGATTCCTAGAATTCTAGGAAATTGGCAAATAATCGCGAGGCCAAAGGCCAAAATCCCAAAGCCAACGCGATTTTCCAGGAATTACGCTGTAGGCTCTACGGCTACTGTACCTCGAATCTCGAATGTGTAGAAATCTACTGGGAGTTGGGAGAGAGAGGGAGAGGGAAGCCGGAAGCTGGCCGCGAGCCGTACATAAATATATTGGAAGGTCGGCATGCGAAAATCCGTGTCTCTAGAAAATCATATATCGCTTGAAAATTTGAAAGGAATGTCCAGCTTGAAATTTCTCGTAGGGTCGTCTCGTGAATCCCTATACTCGACACTCTTGTTCGTTTCTTGAGCGAAATATGTCGATGAGAAATGAGAAAGAGTGTCTTTGGAAAAGAAGAGGAAAAATCTATTTCTCTATTTACGTAAACGGGAAACAAAACAATCACAATAAAAATACATGTACTTCAAGTACAAAATACAAATCTTTTTCAGAGAGATGATCCATTGGTGACCCACCAGCCTTCAAAGTTTCACATATTCATTTAAAATCATTATTGAGTTTTGACCGATCTTGAAATTCAACAAGCACGGCAATACCTCAATCGTATTGTATGTTTTTGTTTCGTTGCTGATGATTTTAAAGTTTTTTGGAAATCCTAAAATTCAAGCTTTGGAATTTCGAATGAGAAAAAGACTCTCATCCACCGAAAGTTTCCAATACCATTCACACGATAAAGGGCTTTGGCTCTCGGAAGATATTAATGCTGATCGCTCGTGCGATATCAAAAGTAAATATGATATGAGAGTATGGGATTTTATAATGAAGACTCTTCACTTTGTGGAAACGCTGTTTCGATTGAGTACAAATGCCGTAAAGACAAAACATCCTCTATTCCTAATTTTTGTTACATTGATAACCTTGCATTTGTCGTCTGTAGTTCATATTTTAAAGCAACATCCCGATTACTCGTTTGAAACGAAGTCGGCTAGGGGTGGGATTGATGCGATCGTGACAATTGCTACGGGGGAGTATAGTGCTGTTCATTTGGTCTCAGGTATAAATATTACAATGATAAATATTTTCTGGTCTTTTCTAACTGAATTGAGCAACAGGTCTTCGTGAGATTGGGGAATACAAAAAACCAATTTACATCATTACAGATCATCAAGATGTAAGCGATATTTCCAGGTACGGAGAAACGTATGTATTCATCGACCAAATCCAACCCAATTTTGAGACTGAAGAAGCTCGCGTGGCGTGGGAAAATTCAAAGATCACCAAAGTAAAATGGTACAAGACTCAAATTTTTGATATAGTACCGAAAAAGACAAACATTAAAACTATTCTGTTCCTTGATGCTGTAAGTCTTGGTATTTCGTTTGCTTTAATGAATTAAATTCTAATCATCAGTCAATAAAATATTTCTAGGATGTTATAATAAATTCAAAACTAAGAAATTTCGAAATAACAGCTTCTGACTTCCTCGATAACGATGAGCGTTGTTCAGCATTTTTCTTTAAGGAGCGCATCTATTCGCCGGATAACTTTAACTCGGGTACTGGATTGTTTATGCGAGAAAAGAGCAAGCCTCTATTAGAGGCGTGGAGTAAGGAGATACTCTCTGGTAATTATATTAGAGATCAAATTGCTCTCGATACGACTTTGAAAAGAAATCCTAACATAAAAGCTTGTGGATTGCCATACTACATGAACTTTTATTCAACCGATTCCTTGTCAAATGTAAGCAATTATTTTTCATTTGGGTTAAGAAAAGAGACTTCGACGTTCATCCACCCAACGGCGAGCAAAAGTTTGAGGATGATGAACCGCGAAGTAGCTTATAAAAAATAATTGTATAAATCTGCAAATATAGCATCTTGCTCGATCATGTTTTAAATGTTTAAGCATGAAAGCCTGCGACTGATTTTTCGGCGTCGGACGTATTTTTCATAAGTATAGTTGAAGGTCAAATATATCAACAAGATAGATAACTTTCAATCCAGGATAACACATGCAGTTAATCTGCTTCTGTACTCGAATCTCTACCTGCGGTGGAGCCAACGCAACAGTACTTTAGTTGACCGAAGCCTGATCATGTTACGGGGTTTGACTGATTTCAAACCACAATATAACTCTAACAGAAATACTGAAATAGAACAAAAGCTTTCATGAAAAATCGAGCCAATGCAACTATTATCATATCAAATTCACATTTAGACTCGCACTGCAATGACGATCCTGATTACTTTGATCTTTATCTTTGCATCCTAGCGAGAGATCCATTTACCTGTTCATAAGTATAGTTTGGATCCACACCAGGTGCCAGGTGTCAATGTAGATAGCCTACATTGTTTGCCCCTACTTTCTCATACTGTAAGTATGAATCAACGAATCCAAAATTATTCATCCAATAAGTGCATTCGTTACATGAGGAATCTACATAAAATATTGACGCGTATTATATATTACTTCAAAGTGTATGTTTCGATTATTTGCTACTACTCCTCTTGAGAACCAGACGACTTCAGAAGCGCAAATACTTGGAAAAAGTAGGAAGTAGATCTAGTGCAGATGTTAACCCTTTCCTGCCCACACCTTCACTTTTTTTTTGCGATTTCACACAAAAAACAACAAAACCAATTTGACTGCCAGCCACTTAACACAACAACTAATCACTACTCAAAAACAAAAATATACACCATAATTAAGTCACACAGTCCTGAATTAGTGGTGCAAACGTGAGGATTGTAGTACGCGACATTGAAAAATAGAAGCGAAATTCTGAAATATCATCAAAATCGAGTGATTTGTCGACATCCTCTTCCTATGGATCTACATCTGCTGACAGAAATACATCGTCGTTTATTAACTTCATTCCTAGCATATTTTAGGGACCAATGGAGGGGTTTGAAGTCTTAATATTAATAGGGAGGTTGTTCTTTGTCATGAATATAGCTCAAATTTCGACAGAGATTTTAAAGCTGAAAAGGGATTTTCGAAGAAAGCAGAAATGGAGTCAAAAGATTCCCCTTTTTCAATGTCATTCATTATAAATTTACTTAGACATTGTAAACACAATGATGAGGAGGTTAGAGTACTTCGAATTGCCAAAATTGGTTGAATATTGGTGATTTTAGGTCAATTCCCCCAAATGAGGGTCGGATGTGTGGGTCGGCGGTCGATTTTGCGCAAACAATAGTGGTTTCAAGACTACAGATCTTATGATGGAAACAAACTATCATTAATTTGACAATTTCTCAACAAAGATGAAAGATATAACTTTTTGGAAAAGCAATGACTTTAAATAACGAAGATAGTTTGTTATCTCAACAAATCATTCTCAACCTGGTCGAAATTTCCCGTAGAAACTTACGTAGAGCTCCATCTTGATTATTCCAGAATATTTCACCTTGTCTTCAATGAAATTCATTATAAATTTATATAGACATTGCTCATACGATGATAAAGAAGTTAGGGCACTTGGAATTGTCAAAACTGGTTACATATGGTGATTTTAGGTTTATCCCCCCAAATGTGGGTCAACGGTTGATTTGAGCTAAATTTTTGAAACCCATGATAGAAGATGAAGATGAAGTTTGATGAAGCTGAAAATTTGTAGAATAATCATTAACTTAATGTTTGTGAGTATTGTGTGCTTGAAAGTTTGAAAATTGGTTGACAACTTATAATTTTATGACCCTCAACATAAAAGTCATACCAAAAGTCATACCGGGCAGGAAAGGGACATCACACATCACACATCACACCCACATAACACAGCGCACTCACATCATCATACCAGATATAAATTACTTTGTAGTTGTAAGTCATCCTCTTCATCAGTTACAGGTTCGGAAGATGAGTAGCAGCAGATGTTATGATCGAAACATATAATACGCATCATTGTTTTCCCTGTTATTGAACCATGAATTCCCATATTCTGAATGGTATCCTCAGGTATTTCCAGCGCATGCCGCCTGAGTTGCAGCTTCTTTTGTTCTTCTTATAAATTGTATTTGTTGTTTGAAACCGATATGCGGAGCAGACAAAAATGTGTTTCAAAACTTTGAAGTTTTCCTTGATGACATCCCGCTTGATTCACACCTTTGTTGGCAGAAACGATGTCTGTGAGAAGAAAGAGTCTCTTATGCATTTTTTTGGATGAAAGGCAACTTATTTCACCCATAGTAGCAACAGAGAAGTTATGCTGACAGATTAAAGAAGTAACATAAATCAGGTAAAAGATGATCCTATAATAAAGGTGCCTGCGAGATTGGGCAGAGTATCAATGTCAATCGAATAAGGTTTTGAGTAGTGCCGTTATTATTCAAAGTTATCATACAAATTGTTGGACTTGCTCTTCAAATGTAGGGACACGGAATATGGATGCAAGGTCACACAATCAAAGACAAATCCAATGCAAGCCCGTTACGTTAATGAAGCAACTGGTTTATGCAGTCAAAGATATGAAACTGCAATAGAGTTTGTTGAGATTTGCAAGTTTCGCCGCTAAAATTACGGAAAGTGTTTCTTTAACAACTTGAGATTTATTACAAAAAAGGTATGTCAGGATTTAAATCAAATTACCTGAGTTTCTAATTTACTCTCTGCACAACATCTCAAACTGAAAGCTCCCCGTACGTAAACACTTTACGATATCTACCACCAGCAAACTATCTTTCCCAATCCTAATGAGGTAATGCTGTGGGCAACGTGGAAGTGGTATGCATGGAGATTTTACATGAACTTTATGTTTTATGTATGATTTCCGACACACTAGTAGAATTTTGATTCTTACTGAAGGTAAGAAAAAAGAAACTCTGACACTAGTAATGAACTGAAAAGTAGAATATTAAATGCGTGGTAACTTGGAAGTGGTACGCATGGAGACTCCACATCAACTATATGATTTAGTTATATTCTTTCTAAGATAAAAGCTCATGAACCCGACACACTAGTATACCTAGTACAAGAGTAGAAGTTAATATAATAAATGCATACAGATTTAAAAAAAGTAAACCTTGATTTCTATTGGTGAGGAAAAGACTCTTTGGTTCTAGAAGTTAACTTAAAAGTGGAATGTTAAATGCGTCGAAACTTGGAAGTGGTAAGTACGGAGACTTAATATCAACTTCAAGATTTGAGTATATTCATTCGAACATAGGACGTACTTTTGAAGCCCCGACAAACCAGTAGATCCATACTGGAGCTGAGAAAAAGAAGCTTTGATAGAAATAATTCAGTAAACAGTAGAGTATGAAGTGTCGTAGACGAATAAGTGCCTTGACATAAAAGTCACTGATAGTGACTTCAATTTTTTCTTCATTTTCTCACGTATCTCTACATAATCCTTTTCGCTTCCACCTCATCTATTACTAAAAGAACAGACATTAATAATTGTACTCAAGTTGGGATAAAAGATAAGTTTTATAAGAAAACTCTCTCAGCTACAAGAGCGGGCCGGTGTGTTGTCATTTCCAGACAAAGACTCCGTACTATTCCTTCCTCACGTACAATATAGGATCATCGATAACTACTTTTCCGTTCAAAATTCAAAGGTTCGGATTATAGGCACGGTAAAACGTGCATACGGTCGTACTAAGTTTGAAATCGCACAGAACAGCACAATCTTCCAGACTGTGTTAAGATGAAGGGTTAAATTGCTGGTAAACTCACCTTCTTCAACTTCTTAAAAGATTTCTTCGTTGATCGCTTACCGGAAGTAATCGTTTTCTTTCCTCTTTGAGATGAAACTTCTTTCTTCTTGTTAGATTTTAAAGATGCTGCGTCATCATGGACACCTTCTGACACTTTCCGTTGCTTCCACTGATCTTCTTCGTCAACCTTTGCGTTCAAAAGACTTGGAAGGTTATAATCAATGCCTAATACCTTCAACTTCGATCGCTTCGCGTTTTCTCTAGCGATTTGAGCATCGGTGAACTTTTCCCATTGTTCGGCTGTTCTTGATCTATTGACCTGGGAACTAGATATTTCTCGCCAGTTTTTCTTCACGAATTTACCTGTGAACATTTTTGAATGAATCTTATCCGGAGGAACAATATGACAAACGAGACGCTTTTCTAACAAAAAATAGCCATTCATCGCGTCCGAAGCAACTTTTGCAACCTCTGGTTCCGTAAACTTTAAAAACGCGTATCCCTTAGATCGACCGGTCTTTTTACTTCGACTGACCTTCAACTTTTCCACTAAATACTTGTGAGTAATCCGTAAACATTCACAAGTACGACGTTAAGTTTGATAACGTATCTACTTACATTCTCCAAATTGTGAAAAAAATCCACGCAGTTCCAATTCTTCAAATCCTCTTGGTAAATGACCAATGTACATTACGGAAGAAGGCTCATCTGACGCTTTTTTATTTTGCAATCTGCTTCCCTTCTCTTCGATAGGTTTTACGAAATCTAACTCTTCTGAAGAATCATCACTACTCTCCCATTGTCTTTTCCCTCCATCAAGAACTGCTTGAATGCTTTCTTCTAAAGATTTGGCCATTTTCAACAGTATATACACTCTCCACTACAAATGGCAACATTGAATTGGATTCCAAATAATACGAAAAAAAGGAAAACCATTGAATCGAATGGCCCGGATTACTGCGAACTTTGCTTTGAATGCCCAAGGTTCGAAGTTCGAAATCCCCCCTCAATGAATCCCTTTGGGCCATTTTAGAGCCCCATCTATTTTACAAGTTAATTCCTCTGAGTTATAAATCCCCCACTAGTGAATCCCCTTTTACCCACCACGATGTCGATATTCTGTCATTTTTCAATGTGTGGCGTAAATTTTCTTTCCTTTTTCAATTTATTTCCATCCAAAAGCACAACAGAATGAGCTCCGATCAAAGTAAAAAGAGCAAGATAAGCATCTCCACCGAGATTGAGATTGTTGAGTTCCTCCAGACATCACAAGGTTGTTCTTTTTAGTATTTTCACGAACTTTCGTTCGTAGAAAGAAGCGACCTTTATCTGAATCCCCCGATAGTACCGATACATCCCTCCGCTAGCCGCTAGCCGCTAGGGGCTAGGGGTGACTACGAAGAAAAAATCTTTTTCCGAACTTTCGTACTCACCCATAGCGGAGGGGTGGTACCGATACATTGTGAAAGTATTTGGTGATTGTATGACTACCACTACACATGTATACTTCGAAGTATTTTTTAATAGCACTACCACTACTACACACATACACACATACCACCTTCACCTTGTTTCTACGGAGTTTTACGTAGACTTTCTACCGCGTTTTACGTAGAAGTTCCCCATTATGTTACAAGAATAGCCTTAACCTTTTATGACCCGGCCTGTGAGGAACTCACCTGTACGGAAATGTGAGAAACTTTTAGTCATGTTACAAAAGAAAGATGGATGGCTATCAAGCAAGCTAGTTCGTCTCGAACCTATCCCCCGTTTCTCGAAGAGGTGTAACTTGCCAACCACGTTCCGTCATCCTGCTCTTTCGATGCAAAGGTATTCACCATATTTAAGTGATCGCCTTCCAACGTATATACAAGTCCAAATCGAAACCTAAAGAGTAGAATTTGTTGCTCTTAAGGAGAAATCCAACCATTATTCTATTCGTTGGCAATATATCACGTTGAAGGGGGTGCACGTAGCAATCCTGTTTCGTCCCGATGTAGCCGTATTTCGGAATTTCTTCACTTTGAAATCATCAAAGATTCAAGAGTTGAAGAACTGTGCCTCTCAGCGCTTTGGCCTAAACATGGAGTTGATTCGAACGATGTAAGCCAATGATATATTGTTTTGTAGAAACGTACATGTATTTGTATATTTGATTCAAGTAATGTTTTTCAAAAGGAATCGCAGTCGTTAGACAACGGAACGAGGTGTGGAGTCTTTTCCTTGCCGTCATTTCTACATTTATCAAAAATGTACGCAGTTCTCATTGTTAAAAAAAGTTTTAAGTGACGATGCAGAAATCGATATCTACCATAAGAGCAATAGTCGAGAAAAATTGACGTGCTCAAGTATCGGGCCAAGGCTGCGAAAAATTGTGAAAAGTTAAATAAATGTCTTGTACCAATCGCGTTTGGTATTGTAGATTTGAAAAAGCCCGTTGGGGCTGAAGACGTGACTATACCAAAGAGTGTGAATGTCACAACTCCCCTTGTTAAATATGATATCAAATTTAGTGAAGATCCAATTATCTATCACCTTTGTGCTCACCGGCTCTTGAGATAAATCATAGCATACTATGGTTTATTTTTTGTTTGTCCTTTTTCTTAGATTCTCTGTTCGCACAGGCGTGAGTCAATTGACAATACCAAAGGAGGACAAGCTAGTTTCGTTTTACGTTATTTCGGACAATTGGGAATGCAAACCATAGTGGATAGTCTTTCATCTCTTTCGCCAGAGATGTAATTTTTGCGAGGCCGTGTATACAACGTTAAGTGTAATCTGAACCATTTTTGCTTAACATAGACTCGTTGAAAGTTCTGGTGAAGTTCAAATACGACGCACGAACTACCAGAACACGCTACCTTCATCATCAAGTTCAAGTCAAGATGAAGGCGAATCAAATACACATTATTCTTCCATTACACCGATCGTTCCAGAAAAAGTTGACAATGGAGGAAGAGTCCCGCGAATGTCACGAAAAGACACGTCCTTAACCTATGCCCTCGAGGTACAAATGTTGCAGATGACATGTTCAAAATTTTCTAATAGTTATACTGTGCAAATGTTCAGAGAATATCGACTTTGTATTGCATCCAATCGTCTTATCTAAGATGTGAGTCACAGATTCGACTTGCGACACCCTTGGCCGATACTTGAGCACGTCAATTTTTCTCGACTGTTGCTCTTATGGTAGATACCGATTTCTGCATCGTCACTTAAACCTTTTATACAATGAGACCTGCGTACATTTTTGATAACTGTAGAGATGACGGCAAGGAAAAGACTCCACACCTCACGGTTGGGCCAGAATTACCATTCAACAGTTGGAGCGAGCTACTACTTCTAATCAAAAGCGAATGTTGATGCCTTGAACCATTTTTATCACTCTCACCAGGGTTCATCGATTGTGTGCTCGTATTAGAGTTAATTGCAACCTTGCCAAACTTCGCCGTCAGTAGTTGAAGAGATGAGTCCATCGAAGCCGTACCGAGAGACCGATTTTTCTTCCTTTTACCTGCTATTTTACCAACAATACGATTAATCTCCACATGCAGTCCTTTGTTGAGCAAAGATGCGAGTGACAGATTCGACTTGTGACACCACACTTGGAACTTCGTCATTTATCACGAGACTAACGAACGGCAAGACCAGCAATATAGTGTCCCTATCTGTCTCAGCTGCTCTATCGTTTTCATATAACAAACCATGAAAACATTAAAGCAGATATTTTATAGAAAAAAGGCAATAAACAATCAAAACATACCAGGCTTCTTCATTCATCTGTAGAGTAGTTTTTTATGTTGTGATTTGTGATGAAAAATCACTGATCGTTGCAACAATCTAATTTAGACGTTGTGAATTAATAACTCCAAAGATTTGAAAGTTTGAAATTTGAACCGGAAACAGAACGATATCACAGTGAATTTAACAATAGCCGACAGTGGGTCTGGCAGAGATGCGGAATGGAGAGAAAAATTCTAAATTTATTTTGCCCAGTGTATAGGGAAATATTTTGAATTTTCTCCTCAAATTATGACGCATATTTCTTTATCTAAAGCAACGGAAACAAGGAGTAAAGAATGTTTGAGCAACATCTTGAAATGAAAGAGATTACAACAAGATAATAAAATACATACCAGATTCGACAGGATACCTCTGACCTACAAAGCATGAAGACATTAAAGCAGATCTTTTATAAAAAAGGCAATAAACAATTAAAACATACCAGGCTTCTTCCTTTTTCTGTAGTGTAATAGTAATAGTGTATGTTGTGATTTGTGATGAAAAATGACGGTTGCTCGCTGTTCACTGGTCGTTGCAACAATCTAATTTAGACGTTGTGAATTAAAAAAATTGAAAATTAGAAATTAGAAATCGGAAATCAGAATTTTACGAAACAGCAAAAATTGTTAGCACATTTGCAATTGTTCGGGTTCAGATGGATTTGGCGTATTCGTCTACGCGTAGAAAACGACCCTGCCTGCCGCCTGCCGACCTGATGACATGCGAATGAAGAGAATATTTGAGGGTTTGTAGTTTGTATTAGCCAATCAGATTCGTGTGTGTGTTACATGACTACACAAAATCCGCACAGGTGAGTTCCTCACGGGCCGGCTCCTACATTCGTAATTCATAATTGACACATCATGAATCCCAAACTATATAGCGACATTAGGGAATACATCTGTTTCGGTACTATGTATGCAGTTTCCTCACATTTCCGCACAGGTAAGTTCCGGTCCTAGAAATATATCCAAACTCCAAACCTACAGAATGGCACATTCAAAAGATATTTCAAAAGTACTACTTCGAAGTATTAAATACATGTACTTCGAAGTACGCACACACATGGTAGTAGAATAGAGCAGAGTACACCACCAGCACCACCAGTACCACCAGCATTCACAGCAATACATACAAACGAGCAGAGTAGAGTAGAGTGCGTGCAACACAGCAGCAGCAACCGATTCGAGAAGGAGGTAGGAGAAGTACAACAAAGTGAAACTCCAATTACTGGTGTAATCTTACACACGCACACGCACCAACGTTATTATTTTTATTTTTAAATTATATATTAATATTCATTAGTATTTAATGGAACCATGAATACTAATGAACACAACGAATGCCGGGATCTGATGCTATCGAGCATACACGAATCAACTCAGTCTCTTGATACGCGATTGGATTTGCTCCACATCTCCTCATCGCCTTCGTTTGTATTGAAGTTCCCTCTTCGGAAGAAGTATTCTAGCAGAGGAGAGAAAGATGAGACAGAGGCAGGGGATAGGCATGTTGTAGGCGTCGGTGCTGATCACGCCGGGATTGTCAGGGCTGCGGCTACTGATACGCTACGTAAGTTGAGGTTGAGACGGAAATTAATCGGTCGGAGTCTCAGTGCCGAAGTGGAAGGGCCGATATGTTTTCCAAATATGAATGTGAATGGAGATGTCGAGGATGTGGCAGAAACGAAAGGAAGTGTAAAGAAGGAAGTAGAGTGCGATGATTTGAATTTGTCGTCCCCGTATTTCGATACTTCAGCGCATTCGGTAGTTGATGAACACAGAGGGAGGTGCGCTTTTGGAACGGAAGTCAGAGACGATGAACACGGCGAAGAAACTTTATATAATGATGAAGATTACACAACACCAATATTAGGGAAAGGCCGCAAAGTATTTAAAGATACGCCTCATTTGCCTTGCTTAATGAGTCCTGATGGGGGTTCTGATGTAAGTCTGAAAGGCTGCATTCCGAACAATGAAGGTGCTACGAATGCATTCCATTCTTTGGAAGATACCGATAGAAGCTTTCCTGAACCTGTATCAAAAAACAAATACATTCATGGAAGGAGAGTCAAGTGCTCAATTGGAATGAGAAGAAGGATCGATACAGTAAAATCTGGGAACAAAAATTTTGCTATATAGTTTGTTACCCCACTATTTTCTTGAGAACAATTTCGATTTTTAATTAATCAATACACGTCATATTTAATTATATTTTAATTTTCAATCATTTTTCCCCTGCCAAATTCATATTATGTTTCAAATGATATCTACCCTTGTTACAATCTTTTTGAAAAAACGTCTGAAATCTGTATCTACTAAAACTTTTGTGAACAGCTTCACGCGAGACGAAGGTATGTGAGTTCCTACTATATGTTATTCGGTGCTTACGATTTATTCAAGTAGAGATCTAAAGTAACATTAGAATGCATGGCAATTAGGACCTATGAGTGAAAAATGAGACATCGGGTACAATTTACAACGTGAACAAAAGAAGCTGCTACTCAGGTAGTGTTTGCTAGAAATGCCAGGGGTTATTATCCAAATAATGGGAACATCTTTCCATCACAACCCTTTCAGTGACAGATGAAGAAGACAGAGAATGAGTTCGAAACTTAGCGATATAACGGCTATGAGTGTACAAAGAAAGTAACTAAGGGATATGTTAAAACAGTAGATGAATTACAACAATAGTCATGTATTATATTGATATTCTGTATACTAATCGACCATCGTAGTATTCGCTTCATTTGCCAGCGGTCTCTTCCTCTCTATTTCAAGCTCCGAAGTCTTTTCACTTGCTACATTCATACCTTTTCCTGTTGAAGTAAAGCCATCGTCTCGTATTCTATCATCATTGCTTTTTTCCTGACCAAAAACTTTGTCAGCAGTTTTCCTTAACTTTGAGGCACGAGAGAGTTCACGTTCCGCTCGTTGTTCAAGAAAAGTAGCTTCGTTGATAAGACGCTTTTCAAGCTTCATCATTTCTTTGATAGATAGTCCTTCAGTAAGCGCCATACTCTCTGGAATTGACTGATTATCACTCAACATTTCGTCTACGTCAATTCCCATAACCTCAGCAAGTTTGTCGGCCTTGTCTTTCAAATGTCCACGAACTCGTTCCATTTGACGATCGCGGTAACCCCTAAATCTATCTGCCTTTTCGACCAGCTTCTTCGATTCTTTCTCTGTAGATAGTGAAGCACGATAGCATGCATTGAGCATGCTTTCACTATTCTTCACAGCCTCTGTAGCAGCTTTTAAAGCTTCACGAGCCTTTGCTTCCGCCTTAAGAAAGGATGAAACGATTTTGAATTCTTCAATGACGGTTATCCAGTAAATAAGACCTGTTGGCAACTTACCAATGTAGCATCAGACAGCGCCTTCTCACATCTTTCTACTGATTCAACATTTTCAACATGATCGGCAATAGCTTCTTCAGCTTCCTCTGCAATTGCTAAATATTCTTTTTCCTTCATATACAAAATCTCAATTTCCTGTTCACACATCGTCCTCATAGCACTTTGGTCGAATGATGCCATTGATGCAGTAGTGTTTATCTTTTCCAGAATTTCGGACGCCTGCTCAGCTTCAAGTAAAGCATCAGGAGTATAGAGACTGAGGCGAAGACGGTCTCTTGTTACTTGGTGTAATTTCAATCGAAGATCTTGAGCAGCATTAGAATCCTCTTGATATCTTTGTTCCAACTGTTGGGCTTTTTGTACAAGTTCTAAGTTATCAACAATTTCTTCGGCATCAATTCCAGACTGAAGCGCACTAGTGACACTAGAAAAGTCAAACCCTTTCTCGTCAACTCTTCGTTTGTTTCTTTGGATTTCCTTTTGTGCTTTAATGGTCGTTGCACGGGCATTACGAAACATCGGCTGGACCATAGATGTGAAGAAATTTTCCGCCGCCATTTCAATGTCTTTTGTTATTGCCTTAGCACGCAGTTCTCTATCGTATTTCTTTTTCTCTTTTGGGTTTGAAAGAATTTTGTAAGCACTAGCAACATCACTAAAAGAATATGCATATCCCGGAGACAGCTGGAATGTTGACGTTTGCTTCGCTTCATCTGATATATTACTATCGGGATGGAGGATCTTTGCTAAGTCAATATATCTCTTTTTTATGACTTCACGAGATGCACTAGGATTTAAATCAAGGATGTCGTATAAACAAGATTCCATTCCAGAAACCGAAGATCTTTTGGGCCTTTTTGCTTCTGAAAAGAGAACACTTCCCGACTGCGGAAAGTCTTGAAGTCGATTGGTAATGACATGGGGCATCAACTGAAATGCATCCGAAAGGATGGACACAGAAATCAACAAAAACGTAAGATTCCTTCCGATACACTTTTCAATCACCATCGTGATTTCTTCTAGTCTTATCTAATGGCTTTATAAATCCGTGCGAGACCGCTGGTAATCTGAGATCACAACTTTATTAAAAACGAAATCTAACTCTGTTGAAAATACTAACTGGCAAAAACAATCAACTGGATAACGTGCTTCAAATCGCTTGTCGTTGAAACGAGTGGGAACTGGTGTCCACTAGAATTTAACTTGTCTAGGCGCCTATCACCATCGACTTTAACTTTCTCTTTGCTTGATGTTTGCAAAACTGTAGATATGATTTTGTTTTGAGAATAGTTTTTTTTGAAGAGTTGTGTCCACCACGTAATATTTTGTGTTCTGCAAATAACCGTCGTAAAAGATATTTTATACTTCGAAGTACTTCAGAGCCTTCAGAGGATATTATATATATATATATATATATATATAAATTTATATATGAATGTTATAAATTGGATATATACGTAAGGCTCCTCTGCAGCAGCAATACATTCGGATTGAGCATTAGACGATAATTATATAGGATGACAAGACGTC
>Ga0213867_1000400_pt1 | contig 19737 bp, 15 predicted proteins | sample PICome_12_FD_160120 | JGI IMG/M metagenome (GOLD analysis project Ga0213867, IMG submission 160120) | Coastal seawater microbial communities near Pivers Island, North Carolina, United States - PICO540 | ecosystem: Environmental > Aquatic > Marine > Coastal | place: USA: North Carolina... | reverse complement strand
TCGATCGAAATAAACGTTTGACCGTTGTGACAGTCGAGAGTCGAAGAAAAATGAAAAGTAGGCAGGATCAAAGATCGCCTTAGTCGTGCCAAAGTTCGCAAATGTGTTCTACTGACTGATAAAAGAGAGCTGATAAAAGACAAGGCAATGGGGGTTGTGTCGCAAGCTCAATGCTCAATCCATTAAGAGCTTCGTTGCATGTATTGTATCCAGTATTCAGTGTAACGAGAAAATTTACAGGGATTTATGTTTTGTTAATTGAAATCTCTTCTAAATTCAGACTACTTAGGTGAATACATATCTTCCTTATAAAAAGAGCAAAAGCTCCTCTCAATGACTCTTCTTACACCGAACTCTTTCCACGTCGCCTGATGCCACGACCTCGCCCTTTAACGATAACAACATCCACAAACAAACATTAATCTTCATTTTAAGTAAAGGACAATGAAATACGAGTACCGGGCTTTGACTAAATTTATAAGATCGACATTCGAACCCAAAGAAGCTCTGAAATAGTTTCCAGCTTCTCTTAGACCCTGTTCACTGCGAACAATCTTGTGTCCTTCCTTCAGAGATCTCTTCAAACTCAAGCACGCTGTTTTACATTTTTAAAAATATTACTTCTTACCAGTATTTCCTCCCACACCACGTCCGCCTCCACCTCTGTTAACCATGCGTCGACTCCTCGAATTGCCCCTCTGGCCATTTTGTTGCTTCGGTTTTGCAGATTCGGTATTTTTCTTTTGAACAAAAATCTTCTTATTTTGCGTCGGATTCTTTTTCGCACTCCCAAACACTCGTTTGACTAACGGCCACTTTTGTGAGCGAGTATTAGGTTTCTTAGAGGCGACTTTCTCTTTCACCTCTCCATCTTCACCACTAGATTTCTTTGGATCAACTTTCTCATTCACCTCTTCGTCTTCTGCATCAGGCTTCTTCACCTCTCCATCTTCAGTATTAGGCGTCTTAACCTCAACCTCGCCATCTTCAGAATCAAGCTTCTTCACCTCACCATCTTCTTCATCTATCTCCCCTTCCTCCTCACTAACATCTTCATCATTACCATTTACGATCTTGGTTTCTTCTTTAGAATTTTGGTCTGTTTCCATCGCGAGATGAGTCTCATTTTGATCGCCCTCATTTTCTATCACATCCTCTTCTGTCATCTCATCATCACCTTCTTCCTCTTCTGCAACATCTACTGATTCGCTATTTTCAACTGCCCCTTTATCGGATGATGTTGAATCATTAGGGTCCCTTGCATCAAGAGATATTGATTGGGCATCAACAACTTGCATGTCACCCGTTTTACCACTTTCGTTTAAATCTTCATTCATTTTAGTGTCAGTCTCAGTTTCCATCATTTCATGCTTTGAAGCTTCATTCAACTGAACCCATTTACGCTCCAACATCGGAGTCACAAATTTACTTATTTCTGCTATATCCTCTGACCGTCCCAAACATAAATTCCATCCAAGTCGGTTCACAGCATCTACATGTTTCTTTACAAAGTCGGACAGATCCTTGACATTATCGTTATCATCATCATCGAGTATAGCCTTGTCTTTCACATAGTTCTCGATATCTTCCTTAGCAGCCGTTACATACTGCCCGACTAAAGTTTCATGCAATTCCTTCAAATCAGATTCCAATAATTTGGCCCATTCCTTCTCCTCCAGAGATATCTTCCGCAACGTCTCACAGGCACGTTCGTACGACTGCTGAATGACATCGGAATGTAATGGAACTTTCATTGCATGTTTGTTTAACAGCGGATTAAGGTAAGTGCCCCTGACTGTGATAAGATGTTTGCGCAGCGCAGCAATCTGGGTAGATGAGTGCTGCTCGGTGGATGTGCTGTTATCTGTTGTCATGCTCTGCTGCAACTGTATAATTTACTCCTACTTTCTACTTTTGTGTGTGTGGTGTTGTGTGATTCGATGCAATCGAGAGAGAGTCAAGAGTGTCCATTTTTGATTTTTGAGAGATGATTCTTTTTCTTTTTTTCGATTGGTTGACCAACATGTGGCGTTTGTCATTGGACCGATATACATATGACTTGCTTCCAACGAGCAGCAACAAATCGCGACGGAGTGAAAAGAGTGGAGCATTTTCATAATAAAACAAAAGATATCCTCTTGTTGTGTTTGATTGTGCAATAAGAAGAATTAAGAAGGCGTAAAAGTTAGGAAATTTAAGAAAGTCGTTGGCAACGTCGTTAGGATTTCATTAGAGTTTGGTTGAGTCAATTAAAGTGTTATAATGAATTACGGGCGATCTAATGCGCAGATGAATATTTTGGATCGGCCATTGCCCAAAGTAGCATGGTGAGTACCAATGAAAACTTAACGTGATATGTATTTGTATATGAAGTAATGATGATTTCGTCTATATGTTTTTCTAAGGCGCTCGAATGATCAAGGTACCGTATCTTTGAGTGCTTTCGCCTACTTATTTTCGGAACTCGTTCAATACCACCAAAATAAGGTCACCAGCATCTCGGATTTAGAACGTCGTCTCGAGGAAGCAGGATATAACGTTGGTTTAAAAGCAGTCGAATTGGCAGCATTTCGATCGAAGGAATATAAGCGAGAGACGAGGCTTATGTCTATATTGCACTTTGTTTCGGGCACCATTTGGAAATCTTTGTTCGGAAGGGCTGCCGATTCTTTGGAACGAAGTATCGATAATGATGACGAGTACATGATTGTAGACTACATGCCCATTACTTCCTCCTATATTTCGGTCCCATCCGACTTAGGTCAGCTCAGTGTTGATTCGTATATCTCTGGAATTATCTGTGGTGGGTATGCATATTGTTAAATGCCTACTTTCGCGTATGTAGCTTATCTAGCTGTCTATTCTAAATTTACTCCACAGGTGTTCTTCAAAGTGCTGGCTTCCCCGCTCGCGTAACAGCACATAACGTGGCAATGGATGAAAACGAAATGGCGAACGCAGTTGCATCCTCGAATCAGCTACTTGTACCAAGAACAGAGAAGGCTGTATTCCTTTGCAAATTTTCAAGAGAGGTTCTTCAAAGAGATGCAGCATTAGAAAGATGAAAAGGTTCATAATCATTTTCGAATAGCAGAAGATCAAGAATAAGGATTATGGAATTGGTCATTACTCGCGGGATATTTTGTTTCATTGTCTCAACATCAAATCAATACCTCGTTTGTGCAATTCCTCACACGAGACCTATGAAATGATATCGCTTAGAAGCTAAAGTATTTTTCTTTTAATTTTGAATTAGTTTAGATCTTCTCGGAACCCGCATAGAGTTCACGAAAATGCCGTTTTGAAGCAATATGTCACATGTCAGATCTGACACAATTCTTAAATATATCAAAATGGCCATAGCCATCACAATGCGGAGAGATACAAATACATCAATAAAATGACACACAACTTCATCACCTTCATTTAGTCAACAGTTTATGAGTACTTACGAGCTGCCGCAAGCTCATTTTCAATGACAACATTACCCACGGTACTACACTTCGCTGCCCTCATGCATTTCTTTACCTTCCAAGAGAAATGCCACACTAGAACCTATCCTTTATCCTTGGCTCGCGCGACGCGGTCACATGTAGAAATCTATTGTGTAAGTAGATACGTATACTTATGTCATCCTGAAGAGTATACACACCCTTGGTCTTTGATCCCTCTATTGTCCAAGTCGGCATTTTCTGAGTTCCCCAGCAAAAGCGAAGAAAAAACAGAACAGAAAAAATTCTTTTGAAAGAGACACAAAAAACCTGAAGGCAGGAGTCAGGATGAATGATGAATCGAGAATCTTGTAACGAAAACGACTTCCATAATATAAAAGTTATTTTCTTCTCACACAATTTGAAATCATCGAACGTCAAACAATTCCTTTCACAATGTTACGTTTACTGATCTCAGTGTCACTTTTCGTCGTCTGGCCATTTATTGAAGCCGTGGAACGACCGATTGTTGGTGTATTCACGCGTATCAACGAGGAAGGGGAACACTATATTGCAGCCAGCTATATTAAGTGGCTTGAAAGTGCGGGGATGAGAGCGATTCCTATTCATTCGGAAGATACTAGAGGTGAAGATCTGAGAGATATGTTTGGGCAAATCAACGGGGTGCTGTTTCCCGGTGGTGCAGGTAGAACTGGGTTGCAAGTTGCAAGAAATCTGTGGGAAATGGCCAATGAGTTGAATGAACAAGGGGGTCATTTCCCCATATGGGGTACCTGTCTTGGGTTTGAAATAATGATTGAGCTGGCTTCATCCCGCGGTCCATCTTCATTGCAGAGAGATTTCCACGCAAATGATGTTTCATTGTTACTCGAATTTACGAAGTATGGAATTGAAAACTCAAGTATGTTTGCAGATGAAGATATTCGAGAAATTACATCTGAACAAAAGGTTGCGTACAATCATCATCAAATGGGTATCGAGCCTGAACATTTTATGGCCGACGAAGGTATAAGAGATCTTTTTGAGGTAACATCAATCAGTCATGATTTAAATGGTCGCCCATTCGTTTCATCCATGGAAGCAAGAGATACTACAATGTATCCTTACTACGCTGTTCAATGGCATCCAGAAAAGAATAATTTCGAATTTGGCACATTACCAGGTACAGATATTCATTACGCGAAAGGTATTTGTCATTCGGCAGATGCGATTAGAGTTAGCCAAGCATTGGCAAACTTTTTTAGCGAAGAAGTGCGAAAGAATGATCATCGATACTTTGATGTCGAAAGGTTTCCGTTGGTATGGAATTACGAACTTAAACAGGGTGTTGAGTTTGAACAATATTTTGTCATTCCAAGATCTTTCAACAACATTTATCAACAAGACTATGAAAAGAATGGAAAAATTGCTACTAATTATTTGAGATCACGTGTAGTTAGATAATTACTGACATTTAAGATTTGCGCATCTTTGGAATTCCGTTTCTTTTATTGTCAACTGTATACATTAAGTATTTATTGCTACCTCATCTCCTATTGGGAACATTGACCGCTGACCTTGTTGGCCGTTATTTATTTGACATGTTATTGTTTTAATAATAGTGCATACTTATCTACGATTGCTATCGGCTCTGTAAACGATCGTGGTTGATTATATGTAAGTGAATCTCATAAATCGGTTTTAATATCACATAGTTCTGACCTGTATCTCGTCTAGTACATTTACATTCTCTGATGTGTGTCTGTGCTAAACTTAAGTACTTTCAAGTAGATTCTATAACGCTACAAGAGTTCGGAAAGACGTATATACCAACTACATTATTCCTGGAACTCGCTCATTCAAAAAAAGTTCATAATGTGCCTTCGATGAATTGAAATCTTGACAAACATAGATTCCATGTGACGTAATACCTTCGTCGAATCGTTAGTACATCTTTTATGGCACTCATGCGCCTTCCACCAGCTGAATTGTTAAAAACCACGGCACACCTTCCCTACTTGCTTTCAGCGAAACTTATTTTTGGGTACATATCGGACAATGTGCATCGACGATAAGTTGAATTTTATAAGTTTGTCCATGTGGGAAAATTTATGACTTGCCACCGCCGTACTCGGATTTTTTTTTAAGAGTTGTTCGCGTTGCTCAATTTAAAATCTATATTAATATGGCAAGCTCACTGTGATTTTTCAGCAGATAAAAATGTCGCATCTGATGGCAAGCAACTGAAATATTTCTTCAGGTTACATTTATGGCCGCATCCAGTAGGACAAACTTCTTCTCCTAATCCTTCTGTATCACTGAACCAAGAAATTGCGCATTTCATATGGCCGCCATGACCACAACCTTATCAGGGACGCAACATAAACGGAATATCGGTCAGTGGACAAAGAGGGGGGTACGCACTTTTCAGAAAACATTACGATTACGATCATTGTGAAGGAACACGACTCACCAGGACATAAAACAAATAAACCACTTGTCACTGGTAAATTGCAGATAAAACAGTGAGCAACGTTTTGCCGACAATTGGCACATCTTTGAATCGGTTGATGGATCAGAATACCAGGTTTACCATTGTGCATGGTGTCTGTGCGCTTCTGTGCACAGCCTTGCAATGGTTTGGAACAAATTGGACAACTCTCTCGAATTCTAAAGAACGCAAATACTGTGTGAAAAATATGAGGATAATACAAGGTAGCAATTGAATTATACGCACGTCGTCGATTTCTGGTTTAATGCTGCAATAGACGGGTCTTTACACTCGCGAATAAGCGCTGTGGCTAAGGAAAAAAGAGACATGGAATGCAAAATATCTATGTAAGACGAATACCATTCTCGAATCTCTTCAATCGACAATCCTTGGACACGTACTGAAACATCTGCATTGGTACTACCACGTTCAGGTGCGTGAACTATATCAAATACTTCGCATATAACTACACAAGTTTGCACGTCTCCAGCTTCTGTCCGTTCACCTAACAAAGATTCAATGGTTGGCCACAGTGCATACGATAAAGGGTTAATCGATATCGAATTATGTTGGGTCTCGGCATCACAAGCCATTGCCGAAAGGAGTTTCCACATTCTCGCCAGAGGGCCATAACCGTCAAGTTTTCCAGCGACTTCTGAATTATATTCGCAAATTGCAGATTGGGTCGGATAGTTACTAGTCACATGCATCAAATAAGATCTGCCAAAGTACGACAAATATTGCAACTCAGGAGCAACAATCATTTTGTTCATGTCACTAATACCTACACTATTTATCATATATCCATCAATAATAGAACTATTCAAAGTAGGACTAATATCTTTTGCGATAAAATGGCCCCAAATAATTAGTACCTAAATATTTTTTATAGGTCCTCAAAGGATACGCACCTGGTATTTGCTGATGTTTAGGTCGCCAATTTGATGAGTGGAGTGACCTCTGATTCGTGTCGCAAACTAATTGTGTAAGTTGAAAGTCGTTTGCATTCCCAGAAGGGACAGCCTGATTTACAGATACAATTTGTAGAGATCCCCGAAGAGTTTCAGAAGGTGCCAAAGTGCCAAGTGCGAACGTAGAAAGAGGAACTTGGTCAATGGGTCGTTGACCTCTGCAAAAAATGAGTTGCTGATCAAGATTTTACATTTATAAGCTGGATAGTAGAATTAAGACATACCTGGCAAAATCTTGAATTAAGCACCTCTTATCACGACCAACGCTAATAACATGTTGCCATTTTGGTCGTGAAGAGGACGGACCCAAAAATAAACTATCCTCGTAGTTATTTCCATTAACACAACAGAAATCGACAACAGCACCAGATGAGTGTCCTTCCACTTTACTTAAAGGCAAAAATGGTCTGTACAAAAGGCATTCAATAATGATAAGTAATGGTAAAATCCAGAAATAAGAGATACTATCGTTAATACTTACCTTGACAAAGACCACAGTTCAATTGATCCAGTTCCACCGGCAGCACTATTTGGAGCAGTCGACACAAAAACCATCGAATTGTGAGGGTCTCCACTTGGTAGAGAAGCGCATTCTCGAGGGGGCCTCCATTTTAAATGAGTGACTGGTGCTGCAATATGTAACGTGTGAATTGCCTTTGCCGAAGGACGATAACCTAAATTAATCGCAGACATAGAACGTTTCAAATGCTGGACAGATCCTAAGTGATGTCTTTCATTGTACCCAATCGTATTGTAATGTACAGTTGACGAGCTATAAAGATGTGAGCTATTTGCAGTATAAATACTAATTAGAAATTTAAACGAAAAACAAACCTCTTGTGAAAGCGGCTATGATCGTTATCTCCGCTTGAACCATCTTGTTTCGGCATAACTTTGAAATATTCTTCTAAATCCCATACTTTTAAGTTTTTTTCGCGTCCACTGCCCGTCGCTATGACGTATTGCATCCTGGGATGCCAATCAAGGCACGATGCCTGTCCAGAATGGCAAGAAAATTTGACTAAAGGTCTTGGCAGGTATTTGATTTTGAGTTTGCTAAAAATGAAAGAATCGCATCAATTTTAAGGCTTACCGTGCAAGTAAATCATGATGATACACTATCAGAGACCCGGAATCAGTCACCAATGCAAATAATTTCTCGTTGCTTGGGCACCACTTTATATCTCGAATAGCGTCGCTTTTAGGTTTTATCGTAGCAACACAGCGCCATTTAGGATGTGAGACATTAGAAGGAGTAGATGTTGTACTTGAACCAGAGGACAAACCAAATAAAGACCTCAAATTAAGGCTTTCTCGCTTTCGCTGGCTTTCTTTGGAAGGTCTGTCAAATTCCCAAATTTTTACAGAAGCATCTTGACTCGCTGTAAGCAGCAACCCATATTTCGTGGGGTGCCAAGCCAATCCATTCACTGCTCTGGTATGTTCTGCCAGTACAGCTTCTGGTTGATTGATTTTCCCCCCAACATTCGCATTTATCCCATTGCTTTCTGTTACTCCAAATAACTCCTTAGATCTCCAAATGACGACAACTCCATTAGATGCACACGCTGCTATCAATGAAGCTTGCATCCCTACTGAACCAATTGAATCATTCCCATCCGCGGAAGAGTGTGAAAGCTGATTTGATTCGGTGTAATCTCTACCATAAATAGTATGTTGTGATTTATCTATATCTGCACTTAAATGTGACGCTGGCGAACCATCTAACTCTTGACGCAAATGAACGTTTGACCAGGCCACATTCGTAATTGAAACATCGGCCCTCACGGGTCCATGCTGGGATTTAGATAGAGACACTGTTTGATGACTCTGCTGTGACTTAGACAACGAAGTTGTGGATGGCTGGGAAAATATGGACGTCACTCGAATATATCTTATTTGACGCATCTCTTTCGTTGATTCCACATACACGAATCGCAACACATCTCTACTCGCCAACACAGCGTATTTACCATCCGGCGAAATGGCAAGGGACGAGTATGGATGTACCGAGCAAGGAGATAATTCTACTGCAATAGCATCACTGTTCGTTTCATTCGATATCGATTCTGGTTGTTGACTTTGATCAAAAGGCGATGAAGACTTCGGGGAATAGAATCCAGGTACATGACGAGGATCTGATCGACTGTTTACAACACCTTTGTTGTAATTCATGTCCACGTATCGACGAATCTTGTGTGCTTGATTTTTTTGTATCAGATCACGTATGGATACCTACGAACGAAACACAAAGCCGTAACTGAATGTGGTACGATGAATAATCATTCGTCTCGACGTAAGGGTTACCGCCTGAGTGGATGTAGTTGGTTTATCTTGTATTGAGTATTGACTCACTGTTGGACTTTGTTGCCGATGTGCACAAGACGAATTTCTATTTTTCGACTCTTTCGTATCAAAAATGTCACAAAAATCAATTTTATGAGCATCGATGCATGTGTATCAAATACCGTAATCAAATATCAAAAAAAGGTTGTATCCGAACTTTGACGTCAGCAAGGCATCATCGCAGTTCGCAATGTTGCCACTCGTTACTTTGAGACTTCGTACGTGTCACTCTTCACTCACTCGTCATCCGTTTTATCACAAAATCGGAATGTTCGCTTCTCTGATATACGAGCGCGTATAATCAATGTATGAATATTAGTGAAATAAGTTGAAGTTTCGCACAATTATCATACACAACACACAACGAAATGAAGTCTCTCTTTTGACTCTTCCATTAATAATAAAAAGCGCAATATTACTACGTTCTGATTGTACCCCTTGATTTGTTTGAATATAGATAAGAGACTCATGCGATACGAGTGCTTAAATTCTTGGCAGTTTGTAATCATAATTGAGTTTTTGGAATCGTAAACAATGAATGATTTAATTATCCCCGCTGCATCTCATGTATGTAAGGCATGGTTTGCAATACCTCAATTCTTTCGATTTGCAATAAGTGGTACCCTTGGAAATGTTGTATTTTTTTTCATTGAAAGAAATTTCTATCAGCATGGTTTGATGAAGAACTCTCAAAGCCTACCAAAACTCGTCAATCGCCACGCGACCACGATTTCATTCTTCATTTCATATTTGCTTCAGATTGTCGTTCAACATGTAATGAATGCAGCTCTAGTATTTGGTTTGGATACGATTCAGGAAGGAAAATATTTTAAGAGCTTAATTGCATGCTACATGACTTATTCGACAACACTGGTTGCATCGACTGCCATGAATGCTGCTTTATTGGCGAATGGTGTTCCGAAAACGTTTGCATTTTGGACAACATTGTACGGTTTTGGAATAATCAACTTTGTATTATTAAGCAAGATATCTAAAAAGACAACTTCATCGGAGCCCATACAGAAAGATCACACGTCGACACATGGCGGAGGTTTGTACTCCAGGGGCGGCGCTAACGAATGGGTTGATTTAGAGAGACCTAAAACCTACGAATCAAATATTCATCTGCGACCCATAGCAAAGGTCCAAGAAATGAGCATGCTTTCCTTTTTGAAAAAAACTGCAGATAGAAAGGTTGTAATTTAAATTTTGGAGTTGTTTAGATCCCTCTGAATGCTACCAAGCTGACATCGAGCTGTGACTCTCAAAGCTATCGCGTCCATTTAAATTGTAGTAAAAATAAGTAATACGTATTACTTTTTACATTCACGCATGTTCATTTCTATAATACCATTGAATATCACGCTAAAAATCATGCCCAGGTCCAGAGAATCAGTATTTTCGTTGCGAAAAGCGGAGTTCGCCTCCAAGTAAGGCCCTCACAAAGAATTTGTCTTGTTTGAATGGCACACTTCCGTTTTCAAGGTTTAAAATTTGTCAAATCAACATGTGTCGTCTTCCCGTTCACTATGAGCTCTGCCATAGCTTCTCCCGTAGCAGGTGCATTGAGGATCCCCCAACATGAATGTCCAGTGGCAACATATGCGCCCTGAAGATTTGGCATTGGCCCTATAAGCGGTAATCCATTTCCTACTATTGGCAAATAACAGCTAGAACACTTTTCCCGGCTTACCTCTGCACTAGCTAATTCAGAAGAAACTTTACCTGCGACATCGATCAACCTATCAACTGCATCAGGTCTGACTTCTACTTGACCTGGTTTTTCGGTGACTATGGTAGGGGGATCTGGAAAACCACAAACGTATACATCTCCATCTGGTCGGGGGTATACCTCGGGGTCGCCTAAGCCTTGGAAAAACACTGCCTGATTTAGAATTCTCTCTGGTCGCAGTATTGCTGAATGGTACTTTTGTCCATACATAGTCGGAATGTCTATGGACGGCAGGTTTGACGACCAAGGACCCATTGCAACTATTACTACATCGGCTGTGACTTGATCTCCATCATTTAATATAATACCAGAGCATTTCTTCTTGTGTTTACTTTCGTCGATAATGTCATCAATGACTACATCTTTCACAGTCCCTAAACGCAAGGAACAGCCCATTCGTTCCGCTTCTTTCCACATAGCTTCAACAAACGTCCGAGGGTGTGTTTGCGCTATAGTTTCAGTAGTTCCCATACATTGACTCCCTAAAACGCCAATGTCTGCCCATTGTACATTGTGAAGCTTTTTTTGTGATGGTCGAGTCGAACTTCCGTCAATTGCAACAGCTTCGCATGACAATCTACGATAGCAAGTTTCGTCTAAATTAAGTTCTTCAGCCAATTTTTCATGTAAATAAAACGACCTACGAGAAAGTTCATCCAGCGGTCCCGGGTTCCAATCCAACGCTAGGAAACCTCCAGCCTTTCCACTTGCAGCTGGGGCTAATCCAACTGGATCAATGACTGTTACTGAGGTCACTCCCAGCTTCGCTAGATGATATGCGATGGACGTGCCGATAACACCGGCGCCACATATGACTACTTGACCAATCGACGAACCTGAAGCAGACGCAATCATGGAATCGGATCCTGTGTATGCTGTTTTGGTTGCAGGAAACTCGACAATCCTCAGACGACCTTCTAAGCCAACAGAATAATTACTCTAACTTTGAGGTGTAAAATTGTATCTGTCGTTGCCGGGGTCGATTTGGGGAAAATGTATCTTTCACCAACGTTCCTGTACATATTTAGCTCAAGTACCCAAAACTACAAATTACATATCTCAGCGGACTGATGATTCTTTGAGGAGAGGTTGCAGTTCTTTCATCTACGTACTCTTGTGAATGTGCCTCCTTTTCAGTTTCTTTCTATTCCCCATAATTTATATCCTGCGATGCTGCAGCTACTTAAAATAATGACACTACGTTTGGACATCGTTCCTGAAAATACTAAGCAGTCAAGTGATTCTAGCGGCAGCCGTTATTTGACGGAGAGAGGAGTCCACGACTAAACTGACAACTACCGGTAGTATTGATACATGTATATTGATAGATCTGCCGGTATTTCATAATGCCTTATTGTCTCTGACCTTGTTTTCATCGTAAATACAAAAAACAAGAGAAGAAAAATGGAACGGTTCTGACGATAAATTGAAACTTAATGATGAATGGTGATGAGGTAATTTTTGAAACATGGAGGAAAATCGATAGATATATATTCAGGTATGAAAGAGTATTAATATAGAAAACAACGTAAAAGAACCTGTCGAGAATGGAAGGAGATGAGGAATTTGGATCTAAGCCCGAAATGAAACATTCTTTGCATTATTCAAACAGCAGGAATTTTAGAAACGTAATCATTTGATATTTTGATCTACCGAAAATATGGCACCGATTGATACTTATTGTAATTCAACTGATTGCCGTTTTGTAATATCTGACAAACTTTGGGATGGTGGATTTCTTCGTAAAGTGCCATTTCACACTAAAATCGGACGTTCTTCATCAAAAATAAAAGATCGGTTTGTGCAATTGCGACGTCAGGTCACGCATGACTCTTGTGTGAAAGTTGCCGTTGTAGGAAGGGATGGTTTATGTATTGGAAAGGAATACGTTTCATTCCCATTTATCCTTGCGTGGTGCGATGCCTCCTCTTATATATCAACTAGCAAAAGGCAGTGGAAAGAAATACGGTTGTCGTCTGTTCTTGATATCAAATGTGGTTATGAAACACAGGCATTTTGTACCCATGCAGCGAAAAATGGTGCAAGTTCTCTTCCTCATGCTTCGCTGTGCTTTTCATTGATTTGCCGAGAACGGACGGTCGACTTTTGTGCCGAATCAATCGAGGATGCTCAATGCTGGTTTTCATCTCTAAATGAATTGCTTGAACAAACAAAAAAGTCCAATGCCATGCCCAGACACTTTGCTGCGCAGGGAATTCAAAATCTAAAATTACCTTCAACTAATTTGAGCTCACCTTGGAAGCCTACAAGGAGTCTCCGACGATCGTCACCGCCTATATCCACAATTTCTAAATCATCAAAGTATTGGGAACTTGAAGAAAATATAAAACCTCTCTTTATGGCCGCACGCCAGGGAAATGTAGACATTGTTGCAGATTTTCTTCACCGTGGTTGTCCAGTTGATATTTTTGAAGATGACATTAAGAGTGATACAATACTAATAGCGGCATGTCGAATGGGGAAAGTTGATGTCGTAAAAATCGCTTTAGAGGGAGGGGCAAAAAATGATCCGCATCCAGCATTTGGTCAGACTGCCCTTCAAGCAGCTGTTTCTGGAGGAAACATTGATTGCGCTCGTTTGATATTAGAGACAGCCGCTCAAAGCGGAGCAAATAAAATCATAGTCAATCATGAGGATGATAGTAAAGAAGCACCGATTTTGGTCGCAGCACGCTGTGGAAATATGCCTATGCTCAAACTCCTCCTCGATCACGGATCTAGTCTCCTTTTGATAGATGCCCAGGGCCGAACTTGCCTTCACTCCGCCTCACTTGGGGGGCATCTTGATTGTCTCTTGTTCCTCTTAAGTATAGATGTAGATGACTTGATTGACGAAAAAGATCACTATGGGTACACGAGTTTACATCTCTCAATCAAAGCAAATCGGGTTGAGTGCGCAAGAGCTCTTTTGGAAACTGCAGCGGATTACAGCATTATCACTCCTGAAGGGTACTCAGCTTTTGAAATGGCATCGTCGCTTGGAAGACACAATATAGCTTCTATATTACTCAAGTTTGATGATGATGCAAAAAAGAAACTAGACCTTCTAACTAACACTTCGAGTGGAAAAGAATTTAATGTTTCAGATGCTTCAAATTGGACTTTCTTTCAAAAGCGTCCAGAAAAGTGTCACGTGTTCTCAAATCAAACTCAAGACGATAATGGACTAGGTAGATCAGTTTCTGTTTTGCCGATAGATGTAGGTAAGGTGGAACAATCAAATAACGCAATAATTACAGATCAAGAGAAACATTTCTCTTCAGAGCAAATCGATAATGCATGGAACCTCGCTGGTGAGCACATGTATTCTTTCCGTCGAGCCCAGTATAATGCAGGATTACATTCAACTAGCGTTAGAGATGCGGCCCGTCTTCAACTCTTTGGGTCAAATATTAATATTGAAAATGTACCGTTTGAAAAGGTAGATCAAACAACTTTTCTTTTTGGAGGTGACGAGTGGCATATTAATTATTATGATGGGCATCAATACTTCTTTAGGCCTAGAGATGGGTGGAGTGTCGTAAGTTTCAGGCATTTGCTGGTGATTCAGTAACGAATAATATTTCTCACATTTAATATGTCTTCTTAGTGGGACGATCCTCGTAATTGTGAATCCCCACAGAGAGGAATGTCAGAATCTTTTTCTCAAGTACCGGTATGCACAGAAGTTGGCGAAGAGACTCAAGTACTCAGGAAAAAATTAACAACCAATTCAAGGATTGTAACTACAAAGAAATGTGAAGAACGAGAAGATTCATTTCACGAGCCTATTTCGTGCTCTCTAAAATCTGAAAAGTTGTCGACTTCAAGGAGAGGGAAATTGACAAGAGAAATCGAGAAAAATATGAAAAGAAACCACAAAGAAGAGAACGACGTCGATATATCGTCTAAATGCAAACAAATGAATGAACAAACTATAGAAGATAGCGGCTTCATCTTTCAACCATCAATTCAGAAAAATTTCTCGAATGCTACAAGGGAATGTCATCTTCTGACGAATAATCTGGAAACAAAACGACCTTCTCAAAACCATTCTCAAAGTATTCCAGAGACTTCGAGATCATATTCTTCACCGGCCAGGTTACAAGCTGGCCTTGCAGGTAAGATAAATTCAAACAAAGAAGTCGAATCGACGAATATATCTGTCGGGTATTGTGATTACAAGCTTAGTAACCCTTTCTCAGATAATCACATATTGACGCACTCACAATTGTCTGCCAACGAAGAACAAACGAGGTTGATTCGCCCTCAAGAAAAGGATATTGATATGGAAGATAGGCTCAAGATGAAATGTAGTCTTCAAAGCTGGTTGAATTCTACAGAGGCAGACCAAGGATCACGAGACAAACAAACGACAGATGCTGTCTTCAAAAAAGATATCAAACATATATCAGCAAATGAAAAATTGAGTTCGATAGAATGGGCGGGTACAGCGGTTGCTAATACTTCATCTCTTCTGTACAAGGTGAGTTGTCGTCTATATTTTTGATTGAAATATGCCTTTCCCAAATATTACATTGATGCATACAGGATCATTATTCTACGACCTCAACTGTAAAAAAGGGTAGTGATATAGGTTATGGCGAAACAGATATAGCTAGGTCTGAGTCGGGTTGTTCCGTCAAACTCCAATCCTGCAACGAAGATAGAGTAGCTCATAGTTGTCTAAAGACGACCAAGCACGCCAGTGTAAGTTCTAGGGGTGCATTACTTGACACAATTAAGTCAACACCTACGATGGTCACCAAAAAATCATTCTTTTCACGCGAGGTTGGTGCTCTTCTGATTTTAAATGTCTGAGTATTGCTCTTCCTTATCATTTTTACGTGTATAGAATGATAGCTCAAGGTTGGCAACCAAAGAAGGAAGAGAAAAAGAGGATTCGGTAACGGACCTAATTTCCTGTGGATTTAATGATCGCAAGCTTCAATCCCGCAGCGAAGGAAAAGAAACTTTCGGCTACGTACAACAGGACAAAAATATCCTCACCGATAGCGCATGTGTAAGTGCTAGGGAGGTACTTCTAGACGCAATCAAATCAAGACGCTCGGCGATTGACTCAAATTCATCTTCATCATCGAAGGTTAGTATTCTGTTATAAGAATTACTTCAAGCGTTAGCTTTTCTCAAAGATCAATTGATGTACATAGAATGAAGACTTCAAGTTGGCAAATGCGGGAAAGGATATAGATGAATGTTATTCTAGAAAGAACATTACTTCCCCCGATTCTGGCTTCGTCACCAACGTCCAATTCCACAGAGAAGGAATAAGACCTCAAGGTTGCGTGCAACGTCACATGCATACTGACCTTGATCATACTTGTGTAAGTGCCAGGGAAGCTTTACTAGATGGAATTGAATCAAAGCACTCCACTGTTGCGACAACGACATGTTGTGTGTCGAAGGTAAGTAGTCGTCCATTGACAAAATGTCTGAGTGTCATTTCTTTCTTCTTCTTAACATCTAACGAATGCACATAGAATATCGACAATTCGAAAATTACGAAAGCGGATAGAGACGAAAGTTTTTCCGGACTGAAGATTGTTTCCTCTGAATCTAGCCCTAGGACTAATATTCAATCGCGTAGCAGTAGAGCAAAAGATCATGGTTATGTACAAAGCGACATGTGCAAGGCCTTCGATCATACCTCAATAACTGCTAAGGGTGCATTATTAGAAGCAATTAAATCACAGCGCTCGATGGTTGCTACAACGTCATGTCCTCTTTCAAAGGTTAGCAGTCTTCCATTATCATAATATACGAACGTTGCCTTTCCTCATATTCCATTGATCAATATAGAGTTGTACTACTTCATGTATCATTGAATCTTCCAAGAAAGATATGCACACAATTCCTGACGATCCGTCTAACTATTCGAAGAAGGTAGGTATCAACTATCCGAACTTTATTGATCTCACTTTTCATCGTACTTTGGTTTCTCATATTTGTCTAGAAGGAAGATAGTACAATACACACTTTTGCACATAATCAGTACAATCCAATATTGTCCAAATTTTCAAAGATGGTTTCAGTCGGAGTGCCACTGTCTGCTGTGCAGCACAAGATGAAGCAAGAAGGTTTATCGGAGTCATTGCTAACAGCCTTCACCGCGATGCACCGAGAAGACGAAAGTAAGGATAAAAATGTGATTTCAAACAATTGCCAAGACCAGTCATCTCTAGAAGATAATCCTAAGCTCAGAAAATACATAAAAATGATGAATGTAGGTGTCCCTGTCGCTGCAGTTATCCTTAAAATGAAATCGGATGGGATTGAAGAGACTTTTGTTCACGATTTTCGTAAACGTTTTGACGCCGATTCTCCAACCCGAAAGCAGCATCTTGGAAATTTGTCATCGAGACGAAGTTCAGTAAAGATGCAAAAAATTCATTGGAACGCAATAGATGAGGAAAAGTTGCACAAATCGATGTGGGCAGGTCACATGGAAAACGAAATTGACGATGAAGAGCTAGGCAGTCTAATGGAATTATTTTGCATGCAGACACGGTCCCCAAAGAACTCACAACGCTTTCTTCCCAAAAGGAAGCCAATAGCTTGTACGTTTGTGGATGCAAAACGAGGAAATAATATTGCTATTGCCCTAGCCCAATTCCGCGACTTCAAATCTTTCGACGAATTATGTCAAAGCGTTTCTTCATTTTCAACGGAAAAACTCGATTCTGAAAAGCTTCAAAACATGACTCTCCTTCTTCCTTCTCATGAAGAGCTTTCTAAAATCCAAAAGTATGATGGTGATATTTGCGGCCTTGGTCGCGCAGAACAGTGGTTCATGGCTGTCTCGAATGTCCCTCGCTTTGATCAAAAATTAAATTCGTTTTTGTTTTATCTTCAATTTGGCGATATGACAAGAGATGCTGTGAAAGTCCTTGGTGTCTTAGAAAGTGCATGCAAAGAAGTGATTAATAATCAACGTTTAGCGAGCTTTCTTCGGAAAGTTTTGGCCATAGGTAATCTAATGAACGAAGCTGCTGGGAAGCCTAAAGTTGACGGAATAACTTTGGCATCTCTCCTAAAGGCGGTAAAAAAGAAAGGAGTTGACAAAAAGACCACTATCCTGGATCACGTCGTGCACACCATGCTTAAGCAGAATGGATTAGATTCAGGTGTACTCTGCTTTTGGGACAAAAACAAATCCATCGTTCGAGACGCTTCTCGTTTAAATTTACGAGACATTAAGAGTAGTTTAGATGATATTAGGTTGCGTTTGAATTCTGCAGAACGTACTGTGTCTTGTGAAAGAGAGGACTTTGATACGCTACCTGGATACAAAAATGAGAACAGTCGACAATTTATTGTTAAGTGCGGTGAATTTTTAATCAGTGCAAAAGCTTCATTAAAACATGCAATGGAGGCAATGGAACGCACAAAAGTATCGTGTACTAGTCTTTGTGATTACTTTGCCGAGGATCCAATGATATGTGAGGTGAGCTGTAAAAATTTCCCATTCTGTTGAGCGTCATGAACTAATTTTTTGTGTTTTAGACGGCCAACATATTTCAAACATTGCTGACATTTACAAATCAAATCGAATTATCAAAAGATACATGGACTAGAAAAGAGAGGGCTGCGCTTAAAAATATCAATACAAAGCGTAAAGGTGGTCATTTACTTAATACAAAATTGAATATGGAACAGTCAAAGGCTACTCTGCTCGAATCGATCGCGAACCGACGGCGAACGACCCGATGACGTAGTTTTCGACTCTCTCTTTCCTTGAATTATAAAGAATTTCCTTAACCACTTGTTTTACGCAATGAATGAATTTGCTAACTTTTTATGAAAGCGTTATCCCATTACATTTTGTCAATACGCAGAAGGGAAAATCAAATGTATTCATGTAAGTCGGAATAACGAGAATCGGACGAATAAAGGGCGATGAATACTTTAATTGACCCTAGAGTCCAATTATTTGCAAAACTTTACGTCCCTATATCTGAGTGAAGTCTCGAATAGTTTCATAAGTATTTCCAAAAGTCACCACTTAGAATGAATAAGAATTACAATGTAGTTCATAACGCATGTTGAAGGAAGTTGTAAATTAGCTTGTTCGGCGCTATAGGACAAGATACATAGATATGGCTAAAGCTGGAAGTTGATGCAAACCATTGAGCTGAGGCAAGATTAAGAGTCTCTAGATTATCGCACCGAGCCAACTTTTTGTTGTATCTAGCCATCCTACAGCAATCAAGTAATAAACAAATCATGTCAACCATCGAATCAATTATCCATCAAGTCATGACACCGCTTTTCGCCCCTGCTTAATGTTTTGTTATTTATTTACGAGCCAAATTGGTACAGCTCCATGGCAAGTGTTACTGTATATTGCATATCTCTTTACAAAAAATATTCAATTTGACTCAATGATAAGCATCTAACCCAACTAAGTTTCGACTAATTATAGTACTCATCAGATCGAAGCAAGTTTCGGGTGCTCTAAACTCAGAACGACTAGGAGATTCCATCCTGATACCAATTGCATTGTTCAGGCATGTCAATCAAAACTACAGTGCGAAAACACAATCACTTACTGACAAATGTTTTCAACCTAATCAAAAAGATTATTGATGGTACGATAACATGTTTATATTGCATATTTCCTCTCAACAATTTGACTCAACCATAAGTATTAAATCCGACTAAGTTTAGACTAACATCAATAATCCTCATTGTCTTGAAAACTTTTACAGTACTCATCAGATCGAAGCAAATTACGGATATTCTAAA